>Ga0207951_100007_pt1 | contig 279587 bp, 254 predicted proteins | sample Subbio12Aug_8Bad_FD_184830 | JGI IMG/M metagenome (GOLD analysis project Ga0207951, IMG submission 184830) | Serpentinite rock and fluid subsurface biosphere microbial communities from McLaughlin Reserve, California, USA - CR12Aug_8Bad (SPAdes) | ecosystem: Environmental > Terrestrial > Deep... | reverse complement strand
GCGTCACGCGGGTAAGCGGCGACAACCGCTTCGAGACGGCGGCCAACCTTGCTCAGTTCGCTGTCTCCCAACGCGCGTGGGCGACGTGGGAGTACGTGGGCGTGGCGACGGGCCGCAACTTCCCTGACGCGCTTTCCGGGTCCGCCGCCGCGGGCCGCCGCGGAGGCGTCCTCCTGCTTACAGCGCCTGATGCGCTCTCGGCGCCCGCGAGCCAGGCGCTCAGCACCAACGCGAGCGCGGTACGGACCGCTCTAGTCTTTGGCGGCACGGGGGCCGTGTCAGGTTCAGTATGTGACCAGGTCAGATCGGTGCTACGGTAGGTAGAGCTTCCCCGCACAGGGCACTCCTTCTGGCGGCGGCTTGAAGGACGTGTAAGGTTGCTGGAGTACGCTCGTGCTAAACTTACAGGTCGAGGTGAAACGTTCCGATGACGGCACGGGGCCACTTCGTCCGAGAGATCGACACTGAACCGGGTGAGAATGACCGGACTCCGAGAAATCAAATGGGCAACGTTCGTCACGGCAGTGCTCCTCGTGACGGTTGTTTTTGTTGCGCCTTCCTCCGCCGCCGCCGATGCGCAACGAGTTGAGCAGCTCCGCAGCGAACTCAACAAGATAAACGACGAGTTCAAGAAGGCCGGCGCCGCGTACGATAACGCCTTTTGGGCGCTCGACGAGACAGAGAAGGCAATCGAGGAAGCCACTGGCAGGATCGCGGCGAACGAGGCTGAACTTGCCAATGCTCAGGACGTGCTGCAGAACCGTATCGCCGCGTGGTACCGCGCCGACGATCTCGGAGGTATCGAATTCGTGCTCGGCGCACGCGACTTCAGTGATCTACTGAATCGCTTCGATTATGTGAGCCGTATCGCGCATGACGACGCGACAGCGATTCAGCGTGTTGAGGAGCTTCTCGCACAGCTACGTGTTGATCGCGAGCGCCTCGAGACCGAGCAGGCCAAACGATCCGAAAGAGCCGAGAAGTTCAAGGGCGAACGTGATGCTTTGCAGCGGCGCCTGCAGGACAAACGGGCCGAGTACGATCGTCTCCAGGCCGAGATGCGCGAAGAGGCGCGGAAGGCTGAAGCGGCCCGCCAGAGGGCTGCGGCGAGCGTGTCCCGTCCGCTACCAGTGCGCGGCATCACGGGAGTGCCAGGTCCCAACGGAATGGTCTTCCCGGTGGCTGGCCCCAACTACTACAGCGACACGTGGGGCGCCTCGCGCGACGGCGGACGTCGCCGGCACAAGGGGACCGACATCATGGCGGCGACGGGTGTACCGGTTGTGGCGACATTGTCAGGAACCCTGAGCAGGGGTGACGGGTCGAAGAGCGGACTGTACCTGCGGCTACGGGCCGATAACGGTTGGACGTTTTACTACATGCATCTCGACAGCATCATCATTAGTTCGGGCCGTGTCAGCGCCGGGCAGACTATCGGGACCGTAGGCTACAGCGGCAACGCGAGCGCGAGCGCTCCGCACCTGCACTTTGAGATCCACCTGCCTGGGCGCGGCGCGGTCAATCCGTACCCGTATTTGCGTCAGATGCAGGGACGGTAGAGCACCACGGCGGTCAGCGGTTCGCTTGACCGTCCAGGTGGCCCTCGGTAGTATATTTCAGCACGCTTCCGGCCAGGTAGCTCAGATGGTAGAGCAGCGGACTGAAAATCCGCGTGTCGGCGGTTCAAGTCCGCCTCTGGCCACCAGCGATCTTTCGCGAAGCCGCCTTATGGCGGCTTCGCCGTCTATCGGGCGGTGTTTAGCGTGCCGCCTATCGGAAATATTTAATCATTTGTCTGTGAGTGACGAAGCATCGACTACGCCCAGCCGGGTATCGACGGCGCCACTGTACATGAAGGGTATCGCGGATATTGCCTCGGTTTTTGTGCCAACATATCTGCGAGAGGGATGGAATCGTGACGAGGCATCACCCCTACCGCAATCAACAAACGCCGCGCCGCCACGTGGTGATTCTTGCTTTGTTCTCGTTCGTCGTGCTGCTCACGTTGCTCGGCGGCTTGTTGTTCTACCAGGATCAGGCGCGCACATATCGCGCTGAGGCTTCGCGCGTGCTTGAGTCGGTAGCGGAGCTGAAGGCCGCCCAGCTCGATCAGTGGCGCGCTGAGCGCCTCGCCGACGCATCGCTTCTCGCGGCTGACCCGCAGTTCGTCACGGCCGTCGGCAAGTACCTCGCCAGCCCCGAGCCTTCCCTCGCCGCCGCCGTTCGAGAGCGGCTCGATCTGCATCGCAGGGACGGATCGTTCGATACAGTTACGCTTCTCGGTTCGGATCTGGAGGCGCTGATCAGCACCGACGACCGAATCGACGCGGTCCATGACATGGCGGCAGTGGCGGCGGGCAGCGCGGAGCGGACCGGTTCATCCGTGATGACCGATTTCCATCGCGAGAATCCGCAAGGTGAACCGGAGATGCACGTGGTTCAGGCGGTGCGTTCGGAATCCGGGATGCAGGGGACCGTTGTCGCGTATATCGTGATGACTTCTCGCACGCGCACTCATCTCGATGGAATCCTCGGCGAGTGGGACACACACTGGGCGAGCGCCGAGACACAGCTGGCGATGCAGGATGGCGACGAGATGGTTATCTTGCACGATCTTCGGTTCGACCCCGATGCTGCGCTCAACCTGCGTATCCCGCTAGAGCGGAAAAACTCACCGGCGGTCCAGGCGCTCGCTGATCCCAACGGAGTCTTCGAGGGTGTCGACTATCGGGGTGAGCGGGTGCTTGCAGCGGCTCGGCCGGTAGAAGGCACCGACTGGCGCCTCATCGTCAAGATGGACATCGAAGAGGCGTACGCCCGTCTCAACGACCGGCTCTTGTTGATCGTGGTGGTGACGAGCTTTCTCGCGATAAGCTCCGCGGGTACCGCCGCGCTGCTATGGCGGCACTGGAGCGCGCGCATGTACAAAGGGCGCTACGAGGCCGAACGGGACCGTGCATGGCTCCGTGAGGTGATTGCTCGCAGCGTGAATGAGATATACGTGTTTCGTCCGGATGACCTCCGGTTCACCTTTGTCAACGACGGTGCTGTCGAGAACCTCGGATACACGCGCGATGAGCTACTGTCGATGACACACGCAGACCTCATCGTGTGGGATGCCGAGGATCCGTCCAGCAGTACGGTGATTGGCCGGGACGTGATCAGCGGGCGAGACACGATCGTGCTCGAGGCTGAACACCGGCGCAAGGACGGCACGACGTATCCCGTCGAGACACATCTCCAGCTAGTCGACTCGGAGGGAATTCGGTCGTACCTAGCAATCGCGATCGACATCACCGAGCGCAAGGCGGCTGAGAGAGAGCTGGAGCTGTATAGGGCGCACCTTGAAGAGGTGATCGAGGTGCGCACACGGGAACTTGCGGCCGTAAATGAAGAGCTCGACGCGATGAACGAGGAGCTAGCGGCGTCAAACGAGGAGCTCTCGGCAACAAACGACGAGCTCAAAGTCGCGCTGCGGTCGCTCAGTGTGCTCAACCGTGAACTGGCGTCGGCCAACAGCGGTCTTGAGGAGGCGACTCAGGCGAAAAGCCGTTTCCTGGCTAACATGAGTCATGAGCTTCGAACACCGTTGAACTCCGTCATCGGGTTCTCGGGCTTGATGCTGCAGGGCATGGCCGGAGAACTGAGTGCCGAGCAGCACACCCAGATCGGGATGATCAACAAGGCCGGCCGTCACTTGCTTGCGCTCATCAATGACGTCCTCGACCTGTCCAAGGTGGAGGCTGGAAAAGAATATGTCCATGCCGGGGAGATCGATCCAGGTGCGCTCGTGACTGAGATCATCGAACTCCTCAGGCCACAGGTCGAGGGGCGCAATCTAGACCTGGAGCTCCATCTGGACGCTACGCTTCCCGCGTTCTTCTCGGATCTCGGCAAGGTGCGTCAGGTTCTGCTCAATCTCATAGGAAACGCGGTGAAGTTCACCGAGATCGGCCGTATCGATGTGCGGGTCGAGCACAGGGGCGCGATGCTCGCGTTCATCATCACGGACACGGGGCCGGGCATCAAGTTAGGAGACCTGCCGCGCGTGTTCGATGCGTTCTCGCAGGTGGAGCATCCAGACGGACGGAAACCGCAGGGAACAGGCCTTGGGCTCAAGATCTCGCGCGAGTACGCTCATCTGCTCGGCGGGGAGCTTACCGTACAGAGCGAAGTGGGGCGCGGATCTACGTTCACGTTCGTGGTTCCAGTCGAGCCGCCGGTTGCGGGGTAGATGTCACAGGTACTGCCAGACATCGTCGATACCCGCGTCCGAAGCCGGGACGCAATCGACGATCGATCGCGCGAATCCTCCTGTTTCCGGATCCACGAGCCGCAAGTCGAGCACCTCAGGTTCTTCGCTCCAACGTCCCGCCGGGTCTGCGAGTACCTTCACTCGCGGGTGTAGCAGATCATCGGTGTTGACGCGGAATACGACTGCGACGGAGTCGTCGTCGAGTTGCACCACCGCGCCCATCGGATAGATGCCGAGCATCGCGACGAGGGACTTGGTGAGCGCGGCGTCGTATGCTTTGCCACGACCCTGCATGAGCACCGCCAGTGCCTTATCGGGACGAATCTCGCGACGGAACGGCCGACGCGTGGTCATGGCGTCATAGGCGTCGCACAAAGCGACGATCTTCGAGAACAGGTGTTGTTCCTGGCCATTCTGGGGCGCGGGATACCCCTGGAGGTCGTGGCGCTGGTGGTGCTCGTATGCGACGACCATCGGCATCTCGTCAACAAGTTGAATCCGCTTGAGCAGGTCGGCGCCTTCGGAGGTGTGGCTCTTCACTACGTGCCACTCGTCCGTCGTGAGAGGGCCTTGCTTGTTCAAGATGTCCTCAGGTATGCGCACCTTGCCGAGATCGTACAGGAGCGCTGAGAGGCCGAGTGAGCGCAGCGAAGTGCTATCGAGGCCCAGTGAGGCGCCGAGAGAGAGCGAGAGGATGCATACGTTGATCGAGTGGTTGAGCGTGTAGTCGTCATGTCCTTTGATCGCTGTGAGACCGAGCACCGCCGCTGGATCGCGGAATAGCTTGTCGAGCATCGAGCTGACGAGGTGCTGCAGCGGCTCTACGCCGAAGACCTTCCCGAGCTTGGTCTGAGTCTCGACATCACGCATCGTTTCGACGCCGACGTCATACGTCTGCCGAGCCGCGATCTTGTTCTCTCGTGATCGCTCATGGCCGGCGTCTTCGAGCATGGTCGTCTTCGCCACCTCCACACCGCTGATCCCGCGACGCTCGAATAACCGTTGGACCGCTTCAAGGTCGGCCACCGAGTCGTCCGCGAGCGCGTCGATGAGCGCGGTCGCGTCTCGCAGCGCAAACGTCGACACGAAGGTCACGGCTGAGATGCCGCACGCGAGGAGCTCTGTGATCGTCTTGCGGTACGTCACGCTCTCCTCGGGAAACACCTGGTTCTCGACGAACAGAGTGTGCTTGTGGATGTTGATGGTGATGCTGTCAAAGCCGGCGACTCTAAGCGCCTGGACCGCGCCAACGAGCTCGGAGAGTGATCGGCTTACGAGCGGGTGGGTGGTCGGATAGAGCCCTGCGTTCGTGTGTGACACGGCGAGCGCGCGCACGAGCTCTTTGGCTTTTGCGAGAAGCGCGGGTTCCGCGAAGGGGGCCCGGGCGGCGGATGCGATCTCGTTCGCCATCTCGGAGGCGCTCTGGAGCTTGCCGTCCCCGGTGTCTGTAGCGTCACTCATCGGTAATCGACCCCATTTCCTGCGTTGTTGCGGACAGGCGTTCGACTGCGTGCGTTGCGAGGAATCGCAACTCCTTGCTTTTGCGTCCGAGTATGAATCGTCTGCGGGACCAGCGCTTGAGGATCGGCAAGGCGTCGGTCGAGCCGAGCGATTCCAAGCACTTGATGACCTCTTTCTTGAGCTCATGGTTCCGCTCGAAGATGTTGATGTCTTCGAGGATGCGGATGAGTGCGGGCAGCGCTTCGACGGCGTGCGTGCGCCCCACTTCACGAATCGCCCAGCGCCTGGTTTCCGGGTCCCAGTGTCCGAGAGAACGCGCGAGTGCCCGGCGCGCGTCCGGCGCCAGATTGCTCGCGAGGGCCGAGACCGCCGTCCGGCGCACCGCGACATCGAGGTGCTCAAGTGCGCTCGATACCACCGTCACGACCTGAGGGCTGTTCAACAGCGTCAGGGCTGAGAGGATCCCGATCGCGGTCGGCGAATCGTCGGACCGGAGCCGGCGTGCGGCTACGGAAAGGACAGGTTCCTCCATTCGCCGCAACACCGGTCGCAACAGCGAGCGGGAACGCTCATCAGCGCGCGCGAAGTGTACGAGCAGGACACCGGCTCCGGTTGTGCCGGCGGCGGACAGCAGCTCGCCCGCGATGGCGGCGTCGGCGTCGTCGTCGACAGCGGCGCATACTGTCGCGAGCAGCTCGGCGTCATCGAGCCCGGAGCGGGCGAGCGCCGCAGCGTCCGCAAGCGCGGGGTCATGTGCGACTTCGTCGAGTAGCCGGAGCGCTTCGCGGACGGTAGTAAGCGACCCGGCGCGCGCGGCGGGCGGCAAGGCCACACCCACGGCGCGTACGCCCTCAATCTCGCGCCTCGACCGCAGGACAGCCACTGTGGCGCTCAGCCCGCGACCGGCCCGGGTCGCGGAGGCCTCCGCTATCAGGCGCTGGACGTGATCTTCGTCTCCGGTAACGCACGCCTCGCGGGCGATGCGCTCCGGCTCGATGACTGAGGGCACGCCACACTCGGCATCAGTTCGAGGAGATGGTGCGAGTAAGGCCATGAGCTCGCGCATGACCTCAGGAGGCAGGTCGATTCGCGAGGCGAGCAGTTCGGGCGTCGCGCCCATGGACCCCGACGCGAGTTTGAGCAGTCGTGCGAGCGCGGAAGGGTTCATGCGCGCGATGACGTCGAGCATCCCGGTCATCGGCGCCCCGCCGCTTCCGGGGTGAAGCGCCGCAAGAAGCAACTCGGTTCGCTCGGTGTCGTCGAGCCGCATCAGCGCCTGCGTCATGCGCTTGACGGCGAGTTCGCGCGTGGCGTGCTCGAGCGCGCTCACCGCTTGCGCGGCTTCGTCGACGGTGGCGTCCCCTCGTGCGGCTGCCTCGGCCCAACGCCTCGCCGCGCCCAGGGACTCCCGGGCGACTTCGTCGAGTGGCGCGTTGGTCAGGTCAATTCCAGGCAGCCCTTCTTCGGTCGACACTCTCAGGCTCACTTCGACCACCGCCACGCGGGCAGCGCCGCGCGCGGTCAGCACGGCGCGCGGCCCGCCTTCTTGGCGCACCCACGCGGGATCCGCCGAGATGAGCGCGACGAGGGCGGCCGCTTCGTCGCGCGTCATGCCAGGAGCGATGATGAGCTGCCCGACCTGGAGCGCATGCAAACTCTCCGCGACGGTGACGGATTGCGAGTGCGTCTCGGCAATAGGCGTATCGCCAATACGGAATGCGTGTGGATCGACAATGAGGCGCACATTGGCGCCACCAGCAGTCGCGCGCTGACCTGCCTCGAGCAGGCGGTCGAGCGCTTGTCCGGGCAGGTCGCTGGAGGGTGGATAGAGGCGTGCCGCGTTGACCGCGGCGGCGAGTGCGCGGGCCATCTCTTCTGCCGGTGGGCGTTCTTTGTCGGTCACGCCGGCTCCGTCCGATGTTGAGTCCTCACACGAATGCTACCCTTACTGTATCGGCAGATGCACGCGACCCGCGGACGGGCGTGTCCGCACGATGCCGATACTCCGCGTAGCGCACGCATGGCCGCAGGAGGACCGGGTGGGCCTACGTTCCGACTCATATTACCGCCAGATCGCTGCTGAAGCCCTTCAGCGGGCGGAGATCGATGAGCCGCCGGTGCCGCTCGAGGAGATCGTCCACAGCGTAGGCATCCCCCTGCGCACGGCCACTCTGCCGGCGTTTTTCTCGGGGGCCATAGTCCACGAAGACGGTCTGCCGGTCATCCTGCTCAATACGGCGCGTCCGGAGGGGCATCGCCGCAGCACGCTCGCGCACCTGCTCGGGCACGTGCTGATCGTGCTGGCTGACCCGCATGCGAGATACCCGCGCAACCTGCAGGCCGAGCATGCGGAAGCCGACCTCGTGGCCGAGGAACTCGTACTTCCCGAGTACTTGGTACGCGACCAAGCGTTCAAGTGGTTCAACGACTACCGTTACCTTGCACGTCTGTTCGGCGTGACCGAAGGCGCGATGATGGAGCGCATGCGCTCGTTGGGCATCATCAAACGGCAAGGCATCATGTGGGACTACTGATATCATCGGTGAGGTGCGGCACCGGAGACTGCGCGTGCCGCCGTCACGTTCAACGCCGAGGAGGTCTCAAAGTTCATGCGCGCGTCGTTCGCTGTTGGTGCTGATGTTGGGGGTACCAAGATCGCGGTTGGGCTGGTCGAGCGTAAGGGCCGTGTCATCAAAGACGCCCGCGCGCTCACGCCTCTCAGCGGCCCGTTCGCTGTTGTCGATGCGGTGATCGATCTTGTCGAAGAGGTGACGGCGGGCATCCATCCCAGTGAGATTTGCGGTGTCGGTATAGGCCTGCCCGCGCAGATTGACTTCCTTAGACAGTCGGTCGAGTTTTGCACCAATCTGCCGCTTGCGGGTGTCGACGTCCGCTCGCTCGTCATGTCGCGAGTCCGCCACGAGGTCACGCTGGATAACGATGGCAATCTCGCGGCGTTTGGCGAGTTCAGGTACGGCGTGGCCAGGGGCGCGCGCGACTTCCTCATGCTGACTATCGGGACCGGTGTGGGTGGCGGACTCTTCGTGGACGGAGCGCCGTACCGCGGATCGCGCGGGATGGGAGGCGAAGTCGGGCACATGGTCGTCCAAATGGACGGGCCACCGTGTCCGTGCGGAGGGTCCGGGCACATCGAGAGCTACGTGGGACGGGCCCCGATCGCGGCTCGTGGCCGCGATGCGGTCGAGCGCTTCAGCGGCGGCGCGATTTTGCGCGAAGCGGGCGGTGACGCGTCTGCGGTCACGGCCGAGCACGTCATCGCGGCGGCGCTTAGCGGTGACGACGTCGCCCACACCATCATGCTCGAGGTCGGCGAGGTTCTCGGCAGGGCGCTTGTCGGGCTCGTGAACGTGCTCAATCCCAGACTCATCGTCTTTGGCGGCTCGATCGGGGAGACGTGCGCGTTCGTCATGAACCGGGCCGAGGAGGTCATGGCGGCCGAGGCCATGGCGGGACGGCGCGACGTGACCTTCGCTCAAGCCGAGCTGGGCAAGGACGCTGGGATTTTGGGTGCTGCCGCGCTCGCGTTCGACGAGCATGATTCGAGGGAAGGGCTGCATCGATGAGCGCGCCTGCGCGCGCGATCGTGTACTTCACGCCGGTGCGCACCACCGCCAAGAAGAGCCTCGTGTCGCGAGCTGGAGCGTTGCTCGAGCGTGCGGGGCTGCGTGAGGCGGTCGCCCAAGATGATCTCGTTGCGGTCAAGCTTCACTTCGGCGAGGCGGGAAATACAGGCTTCGTCCAGCCGATCTTCATCCGGGAGGTTGTCGCGCGGGTGAAAGCTGCGGGCGGCAAACCGTTCCTCACAGACGCCAACACCCTCTACCGCGGTCAGCGGGCCAACGCGGTCGACCACCTTGCGTGCGCCATCCACAATGGATTCTCGTTCGCGACGGTCGAGGCGCCGGTCGTCATCGCAGACGGCCTCGATGGCCGGGAGGCGGTCGAGGTTCCTATTGAGGGGGGTTCGCACTTCTCGGCGGTCAAGATCGGTTCGGCGGCGGTTCATGCTGACGCGATGGTTGTCGTCTCGCACGTCAAAGGTCACGAGGCCACCGGTTTTGGCGGCGCGCTCAAGAACGTGGGGATGGGGCTCGGGTGCCGCAGTGCGAAACAGCGTATGCACGCGGACTTCTCGCCTGACCCCTCGGCCGAGAAGTGCACGGCGTGCGGGCGATGTGTGACGTGGTGCCCGGTTGACGCCATCGTAATCGGGCCTGACCGGGTCGCTCTCGTCGATCACGAGGCGTGTTATGGGTGCGGCGAGTGCGTGGCCGCGTGCCCGTTCGGCGCGATCGCGATCGAGTGGAAGACGACGCCCCAGGCCATCCAGGAAAAGATCGTCGAGCACGTCGTCGGCGCCGTAGCGGGCAAGGAAGGCAAGATCGTCTACCTCTCGTTCATCACAGACGTCACCCCTGACTGCGATTGCTGGCACTTCTCGGATGCGCCGGTCGTCGCCGATATCGGGGTGCTTGCCAGCATCGATCCTGTCGCAATCGATCAGGCTGCATACGATCTCGTGCGCGCGGCACCGGGGCTGCCCGGCACCAGGGGCGAAGGCCACGCGCCGGGCGAGGACACTTTTACGCGGCTGAGCGGAATCGATGGCACGCGCGCGATGGCGTATGCCGAGAAAATGGGGCTCGGCGTGCGTACGTACGACCTCAAACGGGTAGAGTGACGGAGGCGCGGGCAACTGGCGCTCAGCCGACGTACGCGCCTTTGGGCGCGGGGCAGGAGTCACGGTGGACCACATTGGCATTCTGAAACGTGCGTGGAATATCACGTGGCGCTACCGCATTTTGTGGCTCTTTGGCCTTCTCGCGGGAGGGGCGGGGTCGTGGGGCGGCGGTGGTGGAGGCAACTACCCGGCAGGCGGAGGCGAGATCAGCCCCTCGCTGCAGCGTGACATGGAGCGGATGGTCTCCTGGGCACAGGAAAACCTGCCGCTCATACTCTCGGCGACGGCGTTTCTGCTCTTCATCGGATTCGCGTTGTTCATGATCTCCATCGCGGCCAAGGGTGGGCTGATCCATCTGGTCAACGAGGCGGCCGAGGAGCGCCCGGTGCGCGGCATGGAGGGGTGGGCGGCGGGTTTCAGCGCGTGGCTCAGGGTATTTGCGATATCGTTCGTGCTGTTTGCGCCCATCGTGGCGGTGAGCATAGTGCTGCTGATTGCGGTGCTCGCTCCGGTGATCGGGCCCGCGATCGGCGGGGGCACGCCGCGCGTTGAGGCGATGTTCGGACTCTGCGGCGGGTTGGCCTTTGGCGGATTGCTGCTCGTGATCGTTTCCATCGTAGCGGGCGTGCTCGATACGCTTGGCGCGCGTCACGCTGTGCTCGCTGGAACTGGGGTGTTCCGATCGATTGGCGAGGCGTGGACGGACCTGCGCACGCGTTTCAAGGATGTCGCGGTTATGTGGCTTCTCATGCTTGCCGTGGGAATCGCGTACGGCGTCGTGGTCGGGATGGTCGCCACCGTGTTCGGTTTTGGCATCGCGATGGCGGCTCTTGGCCAGGCGTGGGTGATTGCCGGAGTGATCTCATTCGTGCTCTTCGTGGTGCTCTTGCTTCCAACCGCTGTGTTCTCGGCGTTCTCCTCGGCGGCGTGGACGATCTTCTACCGTCGGCTTTCTGGCCGAGAGCCGCTTTCAGGAACCGTTGGCGCGCCAGGCACCCCAGTACAGGGATACGCGCCTCCGTCACCGTACCCTCCGGCACCGTACCCGTCGGCACCGCCCGCGCCCTCGGCCCCGGAGCCGCCCGCCCCGGAGCCGCCCGCCCCGGAGCCGCCCGCCCCGGAGCCGCCCCGCGGCTTGCCGCTCGCTCCGTATCCACCCCCGCCGCCGCCGCAGGACGACCTGACGCCCCCGCCCCCGCCGCCGCGGTAGTCCGATGGCGAGCGGGCGGCTGTCCGTATGCGCGACGCCAATCGGCAACTTGGGTGATGTCACGGCGCGCGTGATCGAAAGGCTGCGCGAGGCCGACGTGATCGCCGCCGAGGACACCCGCGTCACGCGCACCCTGCTGGCACGCTATGGTATCGACACGCCAGCTCAGGCGTATCACGCACACAACCTGGCGGCACGCACTCCAGTGCTCGTGAAACGCATCGCGGAAGGGGCGCACGTCGCGCTCGTGTCGGACGCGGGCACACCCGGCGTATCTGACCCCGGCACCCATCTTGTCGACGCATGTTTGTCCGCGGGCCTTGCTGTCGAGGTCTTGCCGGGTCCCTCGGCGATTATCACGGCGCTCGTTGCAAGCGGACTGCCCACGCATGCGTTTTACTTTGGCGGCTTCCTGCCGAGGAGAGCGGGTGAGCGCGCGTCGCGGCTCGCCTCCCTCGCCACCCTCGACGCGACACTCGTGTTCTACGAGTCGCCGCGGCGCACGGCGGCCACTCTCGCATCGATCGCAGCGGTGCTTCCCGGCCGGCGCGCATGCGTTGCCAGGGAGCTCACCAAGATGCACGAGGAGGTGGTCCGGGCCGAGGCGGGCGAACTTGCGGAGCTTTTCGCGCAGCGCGAGTTGAAAGGCGAGGTGGTGGTCCTTGTGGGTCCGCCGGACGCGGGAGCACTAGCGATAGACGTCGATGCCGTGCGCGCCCGGCTTGCCACGCTCGCGGCCGCAGGCGTGCGCCGTTCCGAAGCGGTCAAGAGGGTCGCGGTTGAATTTGGGGTGCCACGCAATGATGTCTATCGCATCGCGCTTGAAGAGGGGGAGTGAACCCATAGGGGTTCTGAGATAGGTGTCGCCCACCCCGCTCCTACGGGCTGCCGTTCTACCGCGCCTTAATGTCTTCGACGCACTCGGCGCAGATCGGCCGCTCCTTAAAAAGCGAAGTGTCCTCGGCGTTTCCGCAGATCGCGCATACAGCGGTATGCTTTCGCAAGATCACTCGGTCTCCCTCGACCATGATCGAGATCGGATCCTTAACGCGCAGTCCGAGTGTGCGCCGCAGTTCCATCGGAATCACGATGCGACCGAGGTCGTCGATTCGCCTGACGATGCCGGTGTCTTTCATTTCACTTCCGCTCCGCTAGGAGGTGTGGTCAGTGACGTGATGCACAGATTGGTTAGAATCACTTCGAGTGCACGTGCTAGATGTTTCCAATATCACCCAATGGACGGAGTCCCAAACTAATGACCGCAGCGTCGTTTTATCTCACGACACCCATCTACTACGTGAATTCTGTCCCGCATCTCGGCACCGCGTACACCACGTTGGCAGCGGACGCGCTCGCCCGCTATCGCCGGATGCGCGGCGATGACGTGCACTTTCTCACCGGTCTCGACGAGCACGGACAGAAGGTCGCCCAGGCTGCTGAGGAGGCCGGTCTCACGCCGCAAGAGTGGTGCGACTCGATTGCGCCCCGCTTTATCGAAGCGTGGGAGATGCTTCAGATCACGAACGACGACTTCATCCGCACTACCGAGGAGCGTCACAAGCGGGGAGTGCAGGCGTTTTGGCAGGAGTTGCACGATTCGGGCCACCTCTACCAGGGCCACTACGAGGGCTGGTACTGCGTGCCATGCGAGACGTACTTCGCCGCTGACCAGATCATCGGGCACGAGTGTCCTTCGTGCGGTCGCGACGTCGAGTTCATTCGGGAGGACAACTGGTTTTTCAGGTTGTCGGAGTTTGGTGACCGCCTTCTCGAGCTCTACGAGACCCGGGCTGCCGAGGGACGCCCGTTCATCCGGCCGGAAACCCGCGCCAACGAGGTCGTATCTTTCGTCAGAAGCGGCCTGAAGGATCTCTCGATCTCGCGCACCACCTTCTCCTGGGGTGTTCCACTGCCGTTTGGGGAGGGGCACGTCACGTACGTGTGGATCGACGCGCTCCTCAACTACATCACCGCTATCGGCTACGGCGATCCCGGCAAGGCCGAGGAGTTTGCGCGCCGCTGGCCGGCGCAATATCACTTTGTCGGGAAAGACATCATCCGGTTTCATTGCGTCATCTGGCCGGCGATGCTCATGGCCGCCGGTCTCGAGGTTCCCGAGTGCGTATACGCGCACGGTTTCTTGCTCACCAAGGGCGAGAAGATGAGCAAGTCCAAAGGTAACGCGCAGACGCCCGCCTCATTAGTCGAGCGGTTTGGTGTCGACGCGTACCGCTACTACTTCTTGCGTGATGTACGTTTTGGCGAGGATGGTTCGATCTCGATGGAGTCGATGGTTCAGCGCTACAACGGCGACCTCGCTAACGACTGGGGCAATCTGTGCTCCCGCCTGTTCAACATGACTGAGAAGTACTTCGACGGCGTAGTGCCATCCGTCCCTTTCGCCGAGCAGACCTCAGAGGCCGATGCCGCCCTGCGCGAATGCGCTGAGGCGCTGCCTATCGCGTACGGGGAAGCGATGGATAGGCTCGATTACGCGAGCGCTCTCGAGGCCGCGTGGAATCTCATCAAAGACGCAAACCGCTACATCGAGAACGAGGCGCCGTGGAACCTTGCTAAGTCCGAAGAGACAGCCGGACGCCTTGCGGCCGTCATCTACAACTCGCTTGAAGCGGTGCGTATCGCCGCGCTGTTCTGCGCGCCCGTCATGCCGGTGACCTCGGCGGAGGTCTGGCGACGCCTCGACCTTGGTGACATCCACGAGGGCGACGGTATCGCGGCCGCCGCCACGTGGGGCCAGCTGCCCGCAGGCAACCGCGTGTCGAAGGGTGCCCCGCTCTTTCCGCGCATCTACGAGGAGTGAGCGCGTCGATGAGTGCCAGACCCATCGAGACACCAGACCTCGGCGCGCCGGTTCCCGATACCCATGCCCATCTCGACATGCTTGACGACCCGGTCGCGGCGCTGACAGCGGCCGCACGCGCGGGCGTGACCTTCGTCGCGACGGTGGTCGACGTCACAGAGGAACCCGGCCGGACATTCGACGGCCTCGCCGGATGGCTCGCGGCCGCTGATCCCGCACCCGGCGAGGTGAGGATCATCGTGGGCTGTCACCCGCACAACGCCAAGGACTTCTCGGCGGAGGCTCAGGCGCTACTGAGGATGTACGCCGCTGATCCGCGTGTCGCGGCGATCGGCGAAACGGGCCTTGACTTCCACTACGACAACTCGCCGAGAGACAAGCAGCGCGCAGCGTTTCGCACTCAGCTCGCTATCGCGAGAGAGTTCGATGTGCCGGTGGTCGTTCACTTGCGTGAGGCTCACGACGAGGGGATCGCCATCCTTGAGGAGATTGGCGTTCCGAAGGCTGGATGTGTCATCCACTGCTTCACGGCGGACACGGCGCTCGCCGAGCGCTTCGTGGCCATGGGGTGCCACATCTCATTCGCAGGTCCGGTGACGTTCAAGAAGGCCGCGGCGTTGCGCGAGACCGCTGCGGCAGTCCCGGCAGATCGGCTCCTTGTCGAGAGCGACTGCCCGTTTCTAGCGCCTGAGCCGTACCGGGGGCGCGCTAACGAGCCGGCTTTCGTCACCTATACGGCCGCTGCGCTCGCGCGCGCGCGGGGGGAGGACATACTGACGTTTGCGAGCAGTCTTTCGGCCAACGCACGCGCGATCTTCTCACGTCCGCGAGGGCGACGATGATGGATGACCGCGCGACATTCGTGCTTGGTATCGCAGGGTCGCCGCGTCGCGGGGGCAACAGCGAACGGTTGCTCGACGCATGTCTCGCCGGGGTGGAGGAACGGGGTGCGTCAACAGGGAAGCTTGCCGTCGCTGACTTCGACATTGTCCCGTGCACGGGGTGTGGCGCGTGTGCTCGCACTGGCGCGTGCGTGATCGCCGATGATATGCCCGCGTTACTTGAGCGGCTCGACACCGCGAGTGCGATCGTGGTCGCCTCCCCGGTCTACTTCGCGTCGGTTCCCGCAGGCCTCAAAGCGTTTTACGACCGACTTCAGCCGTATTGGTCACGGCGGTACGTCCTCGGCGAGGCGGTGACGAGGTACCGGCCCGGCGCGATCCTTCTGGCGGCGGCGGGTGGTGACCCCTATGGCCACGAGTGCGCGGAGACTACCACACGAAGCGCGTTCGCATCCGTCGGCGTCCGTTTTACAGAAAAGCTCGTGGTCGTGGGTCCCGACGCACGGGGCGACATCGAGGGATACCCGGACTCGTGCGTCGAAGCGCGCGCGATCGGGTCTTCCATCGCCGACGCCACAGAGGATCCGTAGCGACCTGGGCATTTGTGGAGGCTCTCCCCCGTGGTTATAATCGAGGCTCGTTCGCTGATCGTGACCGACCGACGAAGAGGGGTTCATGGGAGCATCGCCGGATGGCCCGGCACGGTTTCTCAAGACCCGCCACATACTTGTAGCCCTCTTTGCAGCAGCGCTCGTCGTAGTGAGTGTAACCGGATTCGTATGGGCCGATAAGGGCGTCACCCTGGTCGTTGACGGGGAGACGCGTCATCTCACAACCAATGTCGAACGCGTCTCGGATCTTCTCGCTGAGGTGGGCGTTGGCGTTGACCCTGCAGACGTAGTGTCCCCGTCTGCTTCAACACCCCTTGTTGACGGGATGACTATCGTCGTCCGGCACGCGACCTCCGTAACCGTCGACTTATCCGGCGGTGCGATCGAGCTCGATGTGGTAGGAACGAACGTCACGGATGCGCTTATCGCGGCCGGCATCGATCCGACCTCCGGGATATCGGTGGACCCCTCGCTCGAAACTCCACTCGCTGAGGACATGCGCATCACGGTGACGGATGTCTTTGTACGCGTCGTCGAGGAGTACGTTGACGTCGAGTACGAAGTCGTCACAGAGAATGACGCCGCCTTGCCGCAGGGCGCCCGCGCCATCAAGAACCACGGTGAGCCCGGGAAGGCCGTCAAAGTCTACCGTGTCGTGGTGACAGACGGGGTTGAGGGACCGCGCTCGCTTGTGGCCGAGCGGATCGTGAGCGAGCCCGTCGACGAGGTGGTCCTCCTCGGGACGAAGCGTTCCGCGGGTCGCATTGTCGCGGCGCGCGCCGGAGCGAGTGTTACGCCTCCGCGTGGCGGGACTAAGCTGACGGTTGTCGCCACCGGCTATACGCCGGGCGATCCCGGCGTGGACGATTGGACGGCCACCGGCGCTCGTGCTATTCGAGGCGTCATCGCTGTCGACCCGTCGGTCATCCCGCTTGGAACCCGAGTCTACGTCCCCGGCTACGGCTATGCGGTCGCGGCGGACACAGGTGGCGCCATCAAGGGCAACAAGATCGACCTGTGCTTCGACACGCGCACGGAGGCCCTCAACTGGGGCCGGCGCACCGTGACGATCATCATTCTCCCCTAGAGCGGTCTGTCCGATGCCCTATTCGGCACTCGCCAACCCTGGGGCGACGGCCAAGGTGCTCGCCGAGCATGGCTTGTTCACTCGCAAGTCGCTCGGTCAGCACTTTCTCGTGGATGACAACGTTGTCGGCAAGATTCTCGCTCTCGCGGCGCTCTCTGGCGACGAGCCCGTTTTAGAGGTCGGTCCGGGGATCGGTACTCTCACGGTCGCGTTGTGCCGGTCTGTGGGGACGCTCGTCGCTGTGGAGCGCGACGAACGGCTGTTGCCTGTCCTCGCGGAAGCGATGGCTGGTTGCGAGCGAGTGCGGATCGTCAGGGGAGATGCGGTCCGCGTGCCCATTGACATGCTGGAGACACCGCTCGGACCCCCGGTCGCGCTGGTTGCCAATCTTCCGTACGCGGTCGCAGCGACCGTCGTGCTCCGGTTCTTCGAGGAGCTGCCTTCACTTCGGACTGCGGTGGTGATGGTGCAGTCCGAAGTCGCCGATCGCATGTTTGCGATACCTGGCACCAAGCAGTACGGGGCCTACACGGTCAAGCTCCGGCTACACGCCGAGCCGACTGGACGGTTCTCGGTCTCGCGGACGTGTTTTCTGCCCCCGCCGAGAGTGGACTCTGCTGTAGTGCGACTCGATCGCGTTGGCTCCGGATACCCGGACGAACTCAAGGTAACAGCCGCCCACCTTGCTGACGCCGCGTTCGCACAGCGCCGCAAGACGCTGCGAAACTCGCTGACGTCCGCGCTTGGCGCAGACCCGGAGAGTGTTGACCGTACGCTCTCGGCGGCACGGATCGATGGCGGGAGGCGAGCTGAAACGCTTTCGGTCGAGGAGTTCGTCCAACTAGCTCTTCAGGCAACACGTTGCCGTCTGTTGGCCAATGGCACCACTGCGGAGCTGAACGCCTCGCCGCCGCCCGATCCATAGCCTTGAGATGCTTCCCGAAACCGTTTCGGTCGTTGAGTTTCCAGCCGCTTTGCGCTACACTACTCTTTCGTACAAAGGAGGCGGTGTATGGATGTAGCGCAGCAGACTGAGGTCGTCGGCCGTATCCGAGACGACCTCAAGGGGCTTATGGGTACGAGGATGCGCCTGAAGGCGAACATGGGTCGCTCGAAGATCGTCGAGCGCGAGGGGGTTCTCGAACAGACACACCCAAGTTTGTTCGTCGTCAAAGTCGACGAGAAGCGGGAGCGCACCGCGCGGGTATCCTACAGTTACGTCGACGTCCTTACTGGCACGGTCGAGTTGAGCTGCGTCGAGAGCGGGGAGAGCCTGCTCCCGTGGCTGAACTAGCGGGCCACATCACGCATGGCATCGTCCGGCGCGGAGCATTCGCGGCTCCGCGTCTCGTGTAGTGGAAGGTTTCGATCGTGCCGGGTGACGTCGGCATCGTAGTGGAGGCGCCTGCCAAGGTGAACCTCCATCTGAGCGTGGGGGATGTCAGGCCGGATGGATTCCATGACGTCGAGACGGTGCTCCATGCGCTCGATCTCTGTGACACCGTCACGCTCGAGCGCTCGCGTGGCCTCTCGCTTGTGTGTGATGTTGATCTAGGAATTCCCGCCGAGGCGAATCTCGCTATGCGCGCGGCCGTGGCGCTCGCAACTGTGCTGAACAGGGTGCCCGATGTGCGCATCACGCTAGAGAAGCGAATTCCCGCTGGTGCCGGTCTCGGCGGGGCAAGCACGGACGCCGCGGCGGTGCTAGCCGGCCTTCCCTCACTTTGGGAGGTCGAGGTCTCCGGCGATACGCTCCGTCAGATCGCCGTCGGACTCGGTGCTGACGTGCCGTTCTTTCTGCGTGGAGGTAGTGGGCTGTACTCGGGGCGCGGCGATGTCTTCGTGGAGGAGATCGACGTCCCGGTGCTCGACGTTGCGCTGGTCAAACCGCGGTCGCACGTGTCGACCGCGCGCGCGTACGCAATGTTCGACCGTATCGGCGTGTCGTCCCGCACCGGCGCGGCAACGATCATCGCGGCGTGCCGATCGGGGGACCCGCGAGCGGTTGCGGGCGCGTTGCACAACAACTTGACGGAGGCGGCTGTCGCGCTCGTACCTGAGATAGCCGATGTCATGGCGGTGTGCGATGCTCACCCTGGAGTTCTCGGCTGCCTGCTTTCAGGTAGCGGCTCGGCGGTGTTTGCCGTCTGTGACTCAAGCGAATCAGCTAGTGGCTTGGCAGAGCGCGGTCAGGCTCAAGGTCTTTGGGCGCGTGCGACGCGTTCCCGCGCGGATGTCGTCCGGCGGATAGCGGAAGGGCGTGCGTGACATATGGTCGATGCGGTAGTGCTTGCCGGCGGCGATGGCGCGGTCATCGACCCTGCGTGCCGCTTTAAGGGGCTGCTTCCGATAGCCGGTCGACCGATGGTCGAGTGGGTCGCGGACGCGCTTCTCGCCGCCGAGACTATTCGTGAGGTCGCCGTGGTGGTGCCATCCGCAGAAAACCTTGGCAAGTGGGTCGATGACGTAGGCAAGATCGTCGTGTCTGACGGGTCGTTCGTCGACAACGTGGTCGCTGGACTTGGTGCGTTTAGGGGGGAGCGGCCGGTGTTGCTGGTCACCGGCGACATCCCCGCTATCACTCCGGAAGCGATCGACGATTTTGTGCGATCGAGCCTGGCAACGGGCGCGGATGTGACGTACCCGCTGGTGCGGAAGGAAGACGTCCTCACCCAGTTTCCAGGATCGAAGCGCACCTACATCAGACTTATTGACGGTCCGGTGACCGGGGGGAACATGATGCTCGTCAATCCCGTCTTGTTACTTGCGAACCGTGAGATCGGTGGACGGATCTTCGCGACGCGCAAGAGTCCGGTAGCGATGGCCCACATCATCGGTATACGTTTCGTTGTGAAACTCGTTTTTGGTAGACTGACCGTATCGGAGGTCGAACAGAAGCTCGGGAAGCTCATCGGAGGTACCGGGGCGGCCGTCTACACGGCGTACGCGTCGGTCGGGGCGGACGTCGACAAACGAGAAGACGTGGTGGTCGCCGAGAAGGCTCTTTACGAGCGAACGAGGGACAGGGCGGTCTCCAAAGTGGAATAGGTTGAGTAGCGTCGCTCTTCGCCCCACCGGGGGGAACGATAGGGTGTGAGCGCGCAGAACCCGCACGCGAACGAGGGGGTCACGATGAACATAACAAAGGTCACACTCAGACCTGTCACGATGAACAAGGTATGCGCTATCGCCAGCATCGTCATTGATGATGCGTTTGCGGTTCATGACCTGCGGGTAGTCAACGGCGATAAAGGCGTGTTCGTCGCAATGCCGTCGCGTCGACTTCCCAACGGGGACTTCCGCGATATCTGTCATCCGATCAACGCTGAAGCCAGGGAGCGCATCCAGCAGTCTGTCCTCAGCCAGCTCGAAGCTGAGGGGGGCGTCGAGGCGTTCGCCTCACGGATCGGCCTCCCCGTGGAGGCGTAGCAGGATCGCGTCAACGAACACAGATTTGACCTGAGCCGAAGAGCTACCTACTATCGGTGTGCTCTGGGGCGTAGCCAAGCGGTAAGGCAGAGGACTTTGGATCCTCGACTCGTAGGTTCGAATCCTACCGCCCCAGCCACATCGATTACCTCATCCGGGATAGTGAAGTCCGCGGATAGACAAGGAGCGCACGCGATGGGCGCGACCGCACTCGTCCTCGCAGCCGGCGAGGGCACGAGAATGAAGTCGGACCTCCCCAAGGTGGCCCACAGCATCCTCGGCATTCCGATGGTGGGCTTCGTCGTAGACGCAGCTCGCGACGCAGGTTGCGAGCGAGTCGTGGTGATCACCGGACACGGTGCGGACCTCGTGGAGTCCCTGTTGAGCGGCGTCGAGTTCGCTCGGCAGGACCGGCGGCTCGGTACCGGCCACGCGGTGATGTGCGCCCAGGAAACGCTCATCCCGGTGCGTGGCTCGCTAGTCGTCCTGTCAGGGGACACTCCGCTTGTGAGGCCGCAGACTATCGCGGCGCTCATCGCACAGCGAGAGCGTCATGGAGCGGGCGCTGCGGTTCTCACCGCGCTCATGCCAGACCCGGCAGGGTACGGCAGGATCGTGCGCGATGAAGCCGGGGAAGTCACGGCGATCATCGAGCAGAAGGAGTGCACGCCTGAGCAGGCTAAGATAACCGAGGTCAACACGGGGACGTACTGTTTCGATGCGGAAGATCTCTTTGGGCGCATCGATCGGCTGACCGCCGACAACGCACAAGCCGAGTTCTACCTGACCGACATGATCGCGCTGATGCACGCCGAAGGTCTCGGGGTGGTGCCGCTCGTCGCAGACGACGCACGAGAGACACTCGGTGTGAACTCGCGGATACAACTTGCCGAGGCTTCTTCTGTCCTTCAGGAGCGCATCAACGCGCGCCACATGTTGGCCGGGGTGACAATGATCGATCCCCGGCTCGTGTGGATTGGTCCGCACGTCGAGATGGGACGCGACGTGGTGATCGAGCCGATGACGTTTGTGCTCGGCTCATCGACAGTTGGCGACAGAACCGTTCTTGGTCCCAACACGAGGATCACCGACTCGAAGATTGGCGCTGACGCCGTGGTCGACTCATCGGTCGTACTGGAAGCGGCGGTGGGACCGCACGCCCGTGTGGGCCCGGTCGCGTACTTACGGCCTGGGACCGTGCTCGCGGATGGCGCGAAGGCGGGTACGTGTGTCGAGATAAAGAACTCGACGATAGGGGAAGGTTCCAAAGTGCCGCACCTCTCGTATATCGGCGATGCCGAGATCGGTCGTAAGGTCAACGTGGGAGCGGGAACCATCACGTGCAACTACGATGGTGCGAGAAAGCATCGGACCACAATTAAGGACGGGGCGTTCATCGGCTCTGATACCATGCTGGTGGCGCCAGTGACGATCGGTGAGGGTGCGGTCACCGCTGCGGCGAGTGCGATATCGCACGACGTCCCGCCCGGATCGCTCGCGATTGAGCGGTGCGAGCAGCGAGTTGTGGAGGGATGGGTGGCACGGCGCACTGTCGGAGATCATCGGACGAAGGGCGAGTGATGTCGGATTCCGGCAAGCGCATGATGGTGTTTAGCGGCACGTCGAATCGTGGCCTGTCCGAGGGGGTCGCTCGGCATCTTGGTGTAGAGCTTGGCAACGTCAAGATATCGAAGTTCGCCAATGGTGAGATTTACGTAAGGTTTCTTGAGAGCGTGCGCGGCGCCGATGTGTTCCTTTTGCACTCAGCGTGCGAGCCGGTAAACGACGCCATCATGGAGTTGCTTATCATGGCGGATGCCGCGAAACGCGCGAGCTCCCGCAGTATCACCGCGGTGATCAGCCACTATGGATACGCCCGCCAGGACAAGAAGTCGGCCGCGCGTGAGCCGATCACGGCAAAGCTGATAGCGGACCTCATGACGGTTTCCGGAGTCGACAAGGTCATCGCGATGGACTTGCATCAAGGGCAGATCCAAGGATTTTTTGACCAGCCTGTCAACCACCTCACGGCTCTGCCAATCCTTGCGGATTACTTCGAGAGTCTGCCGCTTGAGGAGGTGTGTGTCGTCTCCCCGGATGTCGGGCGGGTCAAGGTGGCCAAGAAGTTCGCCGACATGCTTGGGGCGAGTCTGGCGATCATGCACAAGGGCCGCCCAGATCACAACGTCGCGGAAATCACCCACGTCATCGGCGAGGTGGACGGCCGGACCTGCATCATCATCGACGACATGGTCGACACGGGCGGCTCGGTGACCGAGGGGGCCAGGAGCCTCATCAACAAGGGCGCGAAGATGGTCTACGTCACAGCGACTCACGGAGTGTTTTCCCCGCCAGCGTACGAGCGCATCAAGTCGTCTCCGATTACCGAGGTCGTGGTGACAAACACGCTTGCCGTCCCCGATGCGCAGCTCGGTGGCAAGATACGGGTGTTGAGCGTCGCGCCTCTTATCGCGCACGCGATCCAAAACGTGTACAACGACGAATCGGTGTCCGAGCTGTTCGACCCCGATTTCCAGCTCTGACGCGACACATCACAACCGCCCATCTTACCGAAGGAGCGATGTCAACATGACCGAGACGACCGCGATCACGGCACACCGGCGAGAGGTGATCGGAAAAGCGAACCGCCGCATGGTTTCTGTCGGCCAGATTCCCGCGGTGCTGTACGGAGCCGGGCGAGAGACGCTTTCCATCGCGCTCGACCGGCACGCCTTCGAACTCATGATGGCGCACCACGGCGCGGGCGCGACCCTCGTGTCCATAGCGATCGAGGGCGAGGCGAAACGGATCAACGCGATGATCCGTGAAGTGCAGACGAGCCCGGTCAAGGGCACGATCCTGCACGTCGATTTCCAGGTGATCCGGATGGATCAGGTTCTCAACGTTGCCGTGCCACTGCGCTTCGTAGGCGACGCTGAGGGAGTGAAGGCGGGCGGAATCTTCATGCAGAGCGTACGTGAAGTCACAGTAGAAGCTCTCCCGGCCGATCTGCCCGACTCGCTTGACGTCGACATCTCGGCGTTGGAGATAGGCCACACGTTGACCGTGGCCGACGTAGTCGCTATTGCCCACGTTACGATCCTAGACGATCCGGAGACGGTCGTATGCTCGATCACGACTCCGGTCGCGGAGCCAACTCTGGAAGAGCTCTCAGCAGTTGGCGAGGCCGCCGAGCCGACCCTTGTCGGCAAGGAGCGGTCGGGCGAGGAGTAGGGTCGCATGACGTGGCTTGTCGCGGGACTCGGCAATCCGGGGCCGCGTTACGAGGCGACCCGGCACAACGCCGGATTTATGGTCATCGACCACCTCGCCGAGGAGTTGGGTGGCGCGTACTGGAAGGACCTTGGCGGCGCGAAGATCGTGGAGACGCGGCTCGGCGGCGATACGGTCGTTCTCGCGCTTCCTCAGACGTTCATGAATGTCTCGGGCGCTTCAGTTGCGCGTCTCGCCGCACACTACGACGTTCCAGTTGAGCGGATCATCGCGGTTCACGACGACATCGACCTGCCGCCCGCGACGGTCCGGGCCAAGCGGGGTGGCGGTCACGGCGGACACAATGGTCTGCGCTCGCTGCACGCGAAGCTCGGCAGTGGCGATTACCTGCGGGTGCGTGTGGGAGTGGGACGTCCGCCGGGCAGGCAGGATCCCGCTGACTACGTGCTCGAACCGCTCGGGCGTCAGGCGGCAGAAGACCTCGGAGCGGCGGTTCTGCGCGGGCAGGCCATGGTCGTCCACATCATCGAGCACGGCGTCGATTCTGCGATGAACGAGTTCAACGTACGCGAGATGGGGGCGGAGTGATTCGCGGAGTAGGGCCGCGCGCATCATTCCGCGCGTGGCGAGCCGTCACCACGTGTCGCTAACGGAGGAAGGGCATCGGGTCCGTCGATGCGCCGTTGATGCGAACCTCGAAGTGCAGGTGCGGTCCGGTCGAGTAGCCGGTTGAGCCGACGAGCGCGATGCGCTGGCCTTTCGTGACCCTCTCTCCGCTGGACACCACGAAGCTCCCGTCGAGGATATGCGTGTAGACCGTCGTGACACCGTCGCCATGGTCGATAACGATCATGTTCCCGTATCCGCCGTTCCATCCGTACTGAGCCCGCACCACTGTTCCGTCTCCCGCAGCCACGATTGTGCTGTCGCCTCGGCTAATGTCGATCCCATGGTGGAAACGTCGCGTGCCAAAAATCGGGTGCGTGCGCCAGCCGTAGGGGGATGTGAGCGAGCCGCCGGGTACCGGCCACGCCATCACGCCCTGGTACTGCCCGCTTCCTGAAGAGGCCTGGGCGCGCAACTCCGCCTCAAGCCGACGGGCGGTAGCTTCTTCCTCTTCGGCTTGGGCGCGGAGCCGCTCGGCATCGTCCTCGCTCGCCTCCATGAGGGCGGTCTTCTCGTTTTGCGCGGTCTGTTGACGCTTGAGGGCGGACTGGTGCTGGGAGCGAAGGTCTTTGAGGCTCTTTTCGACCGCCGCAGCCTCCGCGCGCTTCAAAGTAACGGTTTCGCGGGCACGGTCGAGCTCCGCTCGCTGCATCGTGAGCCGTTCATTGGTGTCGGCAAGCTGCACGGTAATGTCGTGATTCGCCGAGATGACCCGTTGGACGAGCGTCGTCCGTGTGATGAGGTCGCTGATCGTATCGGAGTCGAGCAGCAGATCGAGAAAGAACCATGTGCCCTGTTTGTACGATGCCGTTATTCGGGCGTTGAGCAGCTCTTGTTGACGTTCAAGCTCGGCGACCGTCTTTTCAATTTCTTCTTCCTTTTTCGAGATCTGTGTGCGGAGCGTCTCGAGCTCGGCTTGCAGACGCGCAGTGCGTCCCGTGGCTTCGGTGATCCTGGGCTCGATATCCGCGACCTCGCCTTGCAGATCCCGAATGACCTCATCGAGTGCACGCGCCTCCGTGCGGTACTGCTCGGCGGAGTCCGCGGCCTGGCGGGCAGCTTCGCGCGCCTCGGCAGCACGGCGCAGTGAAGCGTCGATGTCGGCGCGTGATGTTGCTACGGAAGGGGGTGCGCCTGTGAAGGTGAAGGCGATGATCAGAAAAGATGCGACATATGCGCGGATGAGATGCATATCGTGGTACCTCCGGTGGGCGGTGCTATATCGAGTCGACGGGTCGCCCCGGAAGGCGCAGTTCTCATACAGATGATATCAGGCGTGGCGGGTATACACCAAACGTGGGGCTACCAGCCCCGCGCACATGTGGTCACCGGCTTTCCGCCACGTGGTGGCCGCGTTGTGATGGGAGCACGGCTTGAGACGAAGGGATGATCCGTATGTCTGACCAGATCCCTGTGGCACCTCCCGCGCCTCCACCACCTCCTCCGCCGATCTCGGCGGTCTCAGGTGATCAGGACAGCACAACAAGGATCCTTGCCGCGCTCAGTTACATTTTCGGGATCGTGGCGATCATCGTGTTGCTGATCGAGCCCTACAAAAACCAGCGATTCTCGAAGTTCCACGCGATACAGGCGCTCGGACTGTGGGTGGCGGGATTCGCGCTGAATCTCATGAGCATCGTGCCCCTGATCGGCTGGATTATCGCGGTAGTCGGTGGCTTGACGGTGTTCGTGCTCGCCGTCATCTCTGCCATCAACGCGTTTCAGGGCAAGTGGTACGAGGTGCCGATCGTGCACGGTGTGGTGAAAGGGTACATCGATCGCTAAGGAGGCGGCGGGAGCGTGTTCCCGGCGTCTTGTGCAACCGGCACGATCTGATAGGTGCGGTCATCCGGGCCGGGCACAATATGTGTCCGGCCCCCCGCATCCACCACCACGAGTCCGAGACCGTGCTCCTCGGCGTAGCGCAGGGCGAAGGCCGGGCCCGCCACGAACAGCGCGGTCGAGAGGATGTCAGAGTCGAGGCCATCGATGTCGCCAACCACCGTCAGCGAACGGAACCCAAACGTCGGCTTGCCGGTAGCCGGGTCGAGGATGTGGTGGTAGCGCACTCCGCTTCGCTCGAAGAAGCGCTGGTAGTCACCGGATGTCGAGACCGTGATGTCGCCGGTCGCTTCGACGGTGGCGATAAACTTCTCCGGTTCGCGCGGATCCTCAATGCCGATGCGCCAAGGTTCGCCGTCCGGTTTCGAGCCGATGGCGAGAGTCGTCGATCCGGACGCGATGAGCGCCGCGCTCACGCCGCCTGAGTCGCGAAGCGCGCCAGCGGCCTCGTCAAGCGCGACTCCCTTCGCCGCGCCTCCGAAGTCGTAGCGCGCGTCGGCGAGGGCGGCGGCGAGCTGCGCTTCGTGTGGCACGTGGCCCCCGTCCTCAAACCGCCACAGCTGCGTGGCCGCCCACAATTGCGGAGAGAACCACTCGCGCATCTCAAGGGCGCATATGGCGTCAAGTATCCTTTGCGCCCGGGCAGGAAGCGGTTCGGTCTGTGGCTGCGGCGATGCGTTAATGCGTGCGATCGCGGACTCCGGGTCATGGGCGTCGAGTTCCGCTTCGGCCGCCGACATCGCGGCAAACGCATTGTCTATCGCCCGCGTGACCGCGCCTTCCGGGTCCGTTTCAGAGCCGTACGCGGTGACCGAGACTACCGTGCCGAGGGCTTCTCGGCTTGAGACGACGGAGTTCGCCGGGCGATCGGCGCATCCCGTAAGTGTGGCAGGTGCGGAGACGGCCACCACAAGTGCGAGCGCTGTAGCGAGAGGCTTGTGGGTGAGCCGGTACACACTACCTCCCTCGGCGGCGCGGTAAATGAGTATACTGTGTCGCACCGTCAACAGCCCGGAGGACAGATGTTTCCGATTGTACACACCCGTCAGCTCTCCGACGCCGTCTTCGAGATGGGTGTCGAGGCGCCGCGCATTGCGGCGAAGGCCCGCGCGGGACAGTTCCTCATCCTGCGAGTCGACGAGTCCGGCGAGCGTATCCCTCTGACGTTCTCGGACTGGTCAGCTAGGGAGGGCTGGATACGCTTCATCTTTATGCAGGTTGGCAAGACCACGCACAAGCTCTCGCACCTCGGTGTTGGCGATGTGCTCGCTGACGTGGTCGGGCCGCTCGGCGTGCCGACGCACACCGAAGGGCTCGGGCGCGTGGCCGTGGTTGGCGGCGGTGTTGGAGCGGCGGTCGCCTACCCCGTCGCGCGCGCGATGGCTGACGCCGGCGCCGATGTCACGGTGATCCTTGGCGCGCGGACCGAAAGACTGCTTATTTTGCGCGAGGAGTTCGAGGCGCTGCCCGTCCGGTTGATTGTCTGTACGGACGATGGCTCGGTGGGAGCAAGAGAGCTTGTGACCGCTCCGCTCAAGCGCCTCTGCGAGGCGGGCGCGATCGACAGCGCGATGGCCATCGGCCCCGCGGTCATGATGAAGTTCTGCGCCGAGACCACGCGCGAGTATGGCATTCCAACGGTCGTGTCGCTCAACCCGATCATGGTCGACGGCACGGGCATGTGCGGAGCGTGCCGCGTGACGGTGGACGGCGAGACGAGGTTTGGATGTGTCGATGGCCCGGACTTCGACGGGCACGCCGTAGATTTCGAGGAACTCATGAGCCGCCAGCGCGTCTACGCCGAAGAGGAGCGCGAGGCGGACGCCGAGTATGCGCGGGGGTGCTCATGCCACACATAGAGCCCGGGGCCGAGAAACCCCGCCACCGCCCTTCCCGCGCACCGCGAACCCCCATGCCGGAGCGCGACGCGACCGTACGTGGCCGCGATTTCGACGAGGTGGCGCTCGGGTACACCGAGCGGATGGCTATTGCGGAGGCTGAGCGGTGCATTCAGTGCAAGAACGCCACGTGTATCCTCGGCTGCCCGGTCAACATCGACATCAAGTCGTTCATCGGACATATGATCGACCGGGACTACCCAGCGGCCGTTGCTGTCCTGAAGGAGCGAAACGCGCTTCCGGCCATCTGCGGTCGCGTTTGCCCGCAGGAGGAGCAGTGTGAGGTACAGTGCGTGCTCGCGCGCAGGGGAGAGCCGGTGGCGATCGGCCGTCTCGAGCGCTGGCTTGGCGACTACGATCTCGCGTGCGAGCTCGAGCACCGGTGCGTGCCCGAGGTAGCGCCTGCGACCGGGATGCGCGCTGCGATCGTCGGCTCGGGTCCGGCAGGCCTCGCGTGCGCCGGCGAGCTAGTCCGCCTCGGCCATTCAGTCACGATCTTCGAGTCGCTACACGCGACCGGCGGCGTGCTCACCTACGGAATACCTGAGTTTCGGCTTCCCAAGTCGATCGTCGAGGTGGAGATCGAGATGCTCACCCGGATGGGGGTCGAGATCGTGACCGACGCTGTTATCGGGGCGACGTACACGCTCGATGAGCTCCTCGGCGAGGAAGGCTTTGACACCGTGTTCATCGGCGCGGGGGCCGGCTTGCCGGTGTTCCTTGGCATCCCTGGAGAGAACTTGAACGGGGTGTACTCGGCCAATGAATATCTCACGAGGGTGAACCTCATGCGCGCCTACGAGTTCCCACACGCCGACACGCCTGTCGCACGCGGGCGCAAGGTCGCGGTGGTGGGCGGCGGGAACGTCGCGATGGATGCGGCACGCACCGCGCTGCGTCTCGGGGCCGAGGAGGTCTTCCTCGTTTACCGGCGCACCGAAGACGAGATGCCGGCGCGCCGCGAAGAGGTCCATCACGCTGCCGAGGAAGGCGTTGCGTTCAAGATGTTGTGCTCCCCGGTAGAGATTCTGGGACGTGACGGGTTTGTGACCGGGCTAGTGGCGAATCGGATGGAACTCGGTGAGCCGGATGCGAGCGGCCGTCGCGCGCCTCTGTGCGTGCTCGATAGCGAGTTCGAGATCGAGTGCGACACGGTCATCATCGCCGTGGGAACGAGGGCTAATCCGCTCCTCAAGCAGGCTGCGCCGACCCTTGAGCTCTCTAAGTGGGGCTACATCGTGACCGATGACGATGGCGCGACCAACCTGCCGGGTGTGTACGCGGGCGGCGACATCGTTACGGGAGCGGCGACGGTCATCGAGGCGATGGGCGCGGGCAAGCGCGCGGCGGGGGCGATGGACAGGTGGCTTGAGGGGCGCGTGTGAGTGTTCAGCGGGCCGCGTGAGCGGTGCGCGTCCTCGAAGCTGCTACGGTGCGCGTGGTTTGTGGGGTGATGAGGACGATGGTGGTGCGCTCGCTTGCGCCATGAGAATCCCGTGAGACGTACGCGGCCGCACTGCGCTCGGTGAGAATGAGCATGAGGACATATCCGAGAGCGAACGTGCCGTAGACCACGATGCCTATGAGCGTCTCCATGGTGCTCCCTCGTTCGGAAGTATTCACCTTTCATCCGTGCTATCGGACCGCTAGGCGGTAATGATGAGCCGTTTGCGACAGAAGGTAACCGTTTAGCAGGGACGAACGGTCTGAACCGATACTTGCTGTGCTCCTAGCCCCCGCGTTCGAGCACATGCGATGCGACCTTCTCAGGCCTACTTGCAGCGTACCGGTCGGCTGGTAGGAGTGGGTATCCATCGCGGGTATGAGTTCGGGTATGAGTGCGGGTTGAGTGTCGTGCTGACTACAAGGAGGCCAGGGCGGTGGCGAGGGTAGTGGAGCGCTATACTGTCGCACAGTAAGAAGGAGCGGTTGCCGCGGTGCCGGGGCAGCCCATGTGTGACGGGAGGACTCAGTGGAGCCGCTCATCTCGGTCGTCATCCCCATGCACGATGAAGCGGAAAATGCGATCGAGACGCTTACGGCGGTCGGGACAGCTCTGGTCGAGCGCGGGTGGACCTACGAACTCATCCCCGTCGATGACGGCAGTAACGACGACACAGGCGCGATTCTGAAGGTCGCGGGAGCGGCTGACCACTGCATCCGCCCGATCTCGTATCGTGTGAATCGCGGGCGAGGGTATGCGTTGCGGCAGGGGTTCGAACGAGCGCGCGGGGAGATCGTCGCGTCGATCGACGCGGACCTGAGCTACACCGTCGATCACCTCGTCCGCATGGTCGACACGCTCCTCGGCGATCCCGAGGCCGACATCGTGCTGGCGTCGCCGTATATGCCAGGCGGTGCGGTCGAGGGGGTTCCCTTCGCTCGGCTCGCGTTCTCCCGCGTTGGAAACGCCGTGCTGCGTCAGGCGCTTCCCGAGCGGGTCTATACGAGTACCGGGATTGTGCGCGCGTACCGCAGGGATGCCGTTCGCGCGTTGAATCTTGCTTCTGACGGCAAAGAGATACACCTTGAGATCCTCTCCGAGGCGATGGCGCTCGGTTACCGGATCGTCGAGATGCCCGCGACCCTCAGGGCTCGCAAGAAGGGGCGATCAAAGTTTCGTCCCAAGGCGACAGTCGCGAGCCATCTGTTCTTTAGCGTGCTTGCTCGGCCAGCTACTCTCTTTGGCGTCTTCGGGATACTGCTCCTCTTGGCAGCTGTGGCGGTCGGGTCGTTCCTCCTCGGCGTGTTTCTGTCCGGGGACCTGAACCCGGAGCGTCCGCTCATGACCTTGATGGTGCTTCTCCTTCTGGGTGGTGCGGGAGCACTCGGGTTTGCGATACTTGCCTCCCAGCTGCTCGAGTTGCGGCGCTCCATCACTCGTCTTCAGGCGGAGGTTCTTCGATTGCGGGGATCGAACGAAGGGATTCCGTAGCATGGCTCAGCGCGAAGGAAGCCGAGGATAGCGTGCGTGTTAGCGATGATCGCAGTCGTGCGCGTACGCAGAGATGAGCGGTTCTAGAGTGTTTTCCCATGTGAACCTCGCCGCTTGTCGAATCCCGTAGGCAGAGACTTCCTTCGCGAGTTTGGGATCTGACAGCAGGGATTCTACGCGCATGGCGAGGGCGTCGATATCTCCCGGCGCGAAGAGGGCTTCGGGATGTACGAACTCGGGAATGGCTCCGACGGCGGCTCCGATGACGGGTGATCCAACCGCCGAGGCTTCGAGGGCCACAAGCGAGAATCCTTCAGCGTGCGATGGCACAACGACGATGTCGCTTGTTCTCATGAGGGCCAGCACGTCACTGTGGGGTAGACGTCCGGTGAAAACCGTGCGCCGAGCGAGTCCGAGTGCGGCAGCTTGCTGGGCGCGTTCCTCTATGCCGCAATCGCCCACCATCGTCAGCGATACAGGACGAACCCTGGGATCGGCAAGTGCGACGAGCAGATCGGATGCACCCTTCTCGACCGTCATTCGGCCGACGAAAAGGACATGCGGAAGTAGCCGTGGCTCAGGTGATGGGCGTTTTAGGGAATCAAACACGGCAGCGTCGATTCCGTCGTGCACCACATGGATGCACATAGGCGGTGCTCCCGGAAGTGAGCGCACATCGTGAGCGATCGCTTCCGAAACACAGATGAGAGGCTCGCACCTGCGCAAAGCGGCGAGGGTTACCATCCGCCAGAAGACGGACTTGTGGGCAAGAGAGATATCGCTTCCACGCATCGTGAGCGCAGTGCGGATTCGAGGAGCGGCCACTGAGCACACGAGTCCTGTCGGTGCCCACTGCGCATGCAGGATGTCGCTGTCGCGAGCGGCACGGCGAGCGGCACGAGCCAAACCCGCGACAAAGAATGGCGCCGTCAGCCAGAGGGCGGGAGCTCGGCGGAGAGCGCCCGGAATCCCGGTTTCTGAGTAGGCGAGACGCTCCCACCGTTGTGGCAGGTAGCGAAAACGGTTGACCTCAACGCCATCCATCTCCTCGACAACCGGCAAGCCCGGTGCGTGCGGGGCATGCACGCTGACGTTCACGGATTTCCTGACCAGGTGTATGGCCAGCTGGTGAACGATCCTTCCGGTAAAGTCCCCTGAATTGCGTGGGAACACTGTTGTGACCAGTGCGACACTCAGCGGTTCCCCGTTGTATGCACGATTCATTCTTCCGTCGGCGACCGGTGATGCTCTTGTTAGAATCAGTGCGGCTCCCACCAATGCTGGCGTGAGCACCATCCCCAAGTGAACGATGGCTATCTGGGTCGCGGCTTGATCGTCCACTCCCAGACCGACAAGCACGGCGACTAGCGTGAATTGACTGAGGCCCAATCCGGCAAGTGAAATTGGGAGGAGATTCGCAAGCGTCATGATCGCGCCGCTCATGATCGTGTGCGCGATCGGGATATCTGAGCCCAGTGAGTGCGCGACCGTGTGGATAGCGGCAAACGACACCAGCCATCCCAGTACGGAGATCGCGACAACCCCCACAAGGCGACTCGGGCGCACGTGCGTAGCCTCCGCGATCATGCGCGGCGTCACATCAGCCTGCATGCTTCCCACGGCTCTGATGGCGAGGCGCCACGGCACCACAGAGGGCTTGATAATCGGGATCAACGCCACTATACCTAGCAGGATCGCCAGCGCTCCGACGAGATGAAGACCGCTAGCGAACGCCGAAGGAGCCGCTACGACAGCGAGGGCAGGAAGCGAAGTAAGCTTGTCGATCATCGTCGCCGGAACCAGGTACTCGGGCTTGCCATGCGTTCGGCACGCGAAGTGAGCTTTGACAAGCTCACCGGTACCACTTGGCATCACGAGGGAAGCGGCACTGCCTATGAGGGTGAGGGCAAGTGAATCTGAGCTCGATATGAGTCTCCTGGAACGATTCACGACAAGCGCATAACTCACCGACCGCAACATCACCGCCAGCCAGAATACGGCCAGAGCTAACAGTAGCTCGATGAGACTCGTTTGTCTGATCGCGTGACTAAAAGAGCCCCAGTCGACGCGCGAGACGAGGACCGAGACCAAGAGCATCGAGACTGCGGCTCGCGTCATAAACACGGCGATGTCGCGCGTCCTCGACGGGTTCTCGATGTCCGTCATCTCGACTCCAGCGCGTGAGAGAACACCGCTTGTACCAGCTCTTGTTGAAATGGATCCTGGTTCACCGCGGCATGCCAGACCAGGTTGTAGCCTATGAAGTAGACGCGTCCTTCGCCCACGGTCAACATGCTTACAAGTGGTTTGCCGTCAGCGGTCGCCAACACCTCGGGGGAGTATGAGCTAGGAAGTGGCTCATAGGCCGCTCCATACCAAGCACCTCCGGCCTCATCGACGAATTGAATCGAGGCACCCAACGTCGCAGAGTCTTCAACGGCTAGCGAAGGCAAAATCCGCACTCTCGCCTCTCTCGCCAGAGCTTCGCGTCTGACGGTCATGCCAAAGATGGCTGTGTCCCTGATCTGATACGACAGATCGCCCAGGTTGCCGGAAGCGTCGAGGATGAGCGTCCCGCCGTCCTCCACGTATTCGCGGAGGATTTGCTCACCACGTGCGCGGTCACGCCACTTCACTCCGAAGAGAGCTACGACATCGTATTCCTGCAGCTCGGTGAGGGTCGGGTCGTCTATAAACGCCGTGCCTTCCCATCCGTAGCGCCCCATGTCGAAATCGAGGTAGTACCGGTATTCCGTGAGTTCTTCAAGATAGCGCTCCCATCCCACGCCAAGGTAGAGGATCCTTGGTCGTGACGGCGCGGAATCTTGTGTGCGTTTTAGCACGCGAACCGTGTCGACCCCTTCGACCTCGACTCTTCGTATCTCAGAGAATCCAGCGAAGTCTTGGCCCTTAAGGGTTACGTAGTAGTCCGCTGCGGATTTGTCGAGCTGATGCCGGAAAGCGTCCGGATCTCTGAAAAAGGGCATCGCACGCGCTGGGAGCCTTCCATCCCATGCTGTCATCGGCCACAGATCGGAGTAGATGACACTCCCCTCATTCGCCCCCGAAGCGAGCAACGACTCCGCAGTGGAGCGTGATGCCGCTACATATGGGTTCGGGGATTCGGGGATCCGCTGCATGACGACGGCAAGCGAGATGCATGACACGCTCACAAGCAAGACGGTGGTTGCGGTACCGAGCGCTCGAGATGAACGTTCGCCCAACGACCCTAAGATCCGTCCTGACTCCCCGGTGAGATTATGTATACCGCGGTGCCAGCCGAGGATGGTCAGGAAGATGATCGTGGGTGCCATCATTATAAAGTATCGAGAAACCTGGATGTTCTGATGGCCATGGAAATCCAGATAGCACAGTAGCCATGTAAGCAGAGTAGCGTCGAGTGCACCAGCACTGGAAACGCGCCCGTCTTCGGCGCGCGGTCCCAGCTGACTCCAGACCGCAATGACGGCTATGACGATACTCACCTGCCGTGGAATCAGACCCGCATCGAGAACCTGCGCCAAGACTGCCGACGTGACGCCGAGGACGGCGATCATCAAGGGGGCGATTCTTAGCGGACTTCTCCGGAAGTACGTTGAGACCGAGGTCAACAGCCCCACCGCCCCTCCGAGGAGGACCAGGACCGGTATCAGGGTGACGGAATCATGGCCGAGGAACCGAGTCACGTTCTCCGCGTACCAGACGGCGTTTGCCGCCGCGGGCTCGCCGACGCCTGGGGCGCTCACGGACTCAGCCACCTGAAACGCGATCGCGAACGGGAAGAGGCTGTCACCGAAGCGTGATGCGTAAAACAGTCCCGCAGGCAGATACGTCACCACGGCGACACCGATAGCATGGGTCAGCATGCGCGCCTGAACGAAAGGACGCCACCTTAGCATCAGCCATGCGAAGGCGGGAATGGCAACAAGTATGGCCGTGTACCGAGTCATCACAGCGATCACGTATAACGCCGCCGCAATAAGGTAGTAACGTGGATCGTCGTCGGCCGCACGAATGAGAGCCAGTAGCATCCACAGCCCGATGGCCACAGAGGGAAAATCCGTATAGCCGCTGCCTAGATACTCCCAGAGAGGGGTCACGGACAGGACCATCGGGACCACCGCGATGGCGATTTTGCTATCTGTGCGGCGTCTCACGAGGAGATACAGCGCTACCACTCCCGATATCGAGAGCGCGCCATCGATCCACTGGATGACCGATTCATGCATTGGTGCACCGAGGCTAAACGCGAGCGCGGTAAGCAGCGACAAGAAGGGGGGTCGATGAAGTTCAGAGTACCCAAAGCCCGACTGTGCGAACTCCGCCGCGTTACAGAGGAACGCATACGTGTCCCACCCTGGCCCAGACAAGATCGCATGAGGGAGCCTGTAGGCTACGACCATCGTCGTGATCGCAAAGACCAGTCCTACCTGGAACAACGCCGCGCGTCGGTGCTGCTTGGGGACGACGGCAGTTCCTCCCACCCTCATCTTATGCCGATCGCTTCCACAGTGCCTCAAGACGCCCAGCCAGTACGATGACGGTGACCAGAAGCGGACCCAGCACGGAGAGCGTCACTCTGCCCATGCGCAGTACCGCGGTGGTAAGCGAGCTGGCCACCATCGTGACGAACTCGATCGAGCGCACACGCATGAGACGAAGTCCGTCCTGCATTCCGCCAACCGGTCCTTGGATGGTCCATTGTGGCTCCTCCATGAGAGTGACGAGGAAGCCCGAAAAACGGAAGTGAAACACGATGAATCTGAAGAGAGGCAAGAACAGCAGCGTCCACCCGCACTGTTCGATGCGTCCGCGCGTATGCTCGTCGGACATTGCGAACACGGTTGTGGTGTTGACGGCCTCGATCGCAACGTAGAACGCGTACATCCCTGCGAGCGCCATGCCGATGACACTCCAGGAGTACCCAAACATCGGAAAGAAGAGGATGAGTGGTGCCCAGATGAGTCGCGGGAACGCGAGCGTGTGGTCGAGCAAGAGCGTCTTCGGGAGAGAGCGTCGCGAGAAGGCACCATGCTTGTGCGTGCCAATGATCTCCTCGTGCAAACCGCAGACCTCGAGTTGGCCGCGCGTCCAACGGGCGCGTTGCGCGTACAGTTCGTCCCAGGTCACCACTGGTTCCAGGTAGATCTTCGCGTCCTCGGCAAAGCCAATGGTGACGTTGTTTCGATGAAGTGCGAACGTCAGGCACGTGTCCTCTGAGACTGTGGTGTTCGAGTAGCATGGTCCGCAGGGGAGAATGTCGCGCCGGAACGCCGAGCACGCGCCCGCGAGTGTGAACATGGTTCCGGTGAGCGCTTGTGCCCGGCGGCCGAGGTCAAAAGAAGATAGAAACTCCAGGAACTGCGCCTTTGCGAGGAATCGTTCCATCGCCGTCAGAGTGCGGGGCACTATGTGGCCCTCTTCGTCGAGCACCAGACGGCCGTGTTCATCACGAGACTCGAGAACGTCCCAGTCTATTTCGATGCTTCCTGTCAGTGCGCCGAGCTTCGGATCGCGCACGAACGCCGCCGCGATATTGCGTATCGCCATCGGATGGAGCACGACGTCGCTATCGATGTTGATGACTATCTCTCCCGAGCTCGCGTCGATGCCCGCGTTGAGCGCTTCGGACTTGCCGCCGCGCTGGCGCCGGATAAGGGTGATGGTGCCGCGGAATGGGCCCACTCGGATAGCTCGCCCGCGCAGGCGGAACGCGTCACCGTTCTCGGTGCTTCCGCCGTTGGCGTGGTGCTCTACCCGTTCCGGCGTGCCGTCGTCACTTCCATCATCAACGACGATGACCTCGAACTTCTCGTGCGGGTAGGCCTGTGCTTTGATCGAGGTTAGGCAACGGTCAATGACAGCGGCTTCGTTGTACGCCGGGACGATCAGCGAGACTGTCGGCAACTCGTCGTCGGGCACTTCTCGGCGGCGGGCAAGACCTCGTTCACGTGTCTTGACCACCACCAAGCGGCTAACGGCGTCCACCCCGTCGATGAGCACCGGCGTTATCAGCCACACGCCCCAGACGAGCATGAACACTAGGAGGCTGTCCATCATGCCTCCTTGAGGTTGCCTGAGACGATCGTGATCGTCGGCCGCGTCACAAGGAACCAGTAGATCGCCACGGTGGCGGCGAAGAAGAACAACCGTCCAAACACGGCGTGCGCCGGATACACCCACGAGGTGCCGAGTGCGTTGATGATGCCCACGATTAGCAGGATGCGCAGGAGATTGACCACCCACGTCGCGGCCACGCCCGCGAGCACCATCCAGAGCTTGTTCCCCGGCCGGAACGCTGGGTAGAACGCCACAAGCGCGGTGAACGCGAGCGTCTCGAGCAGAGCCGAGCACTCGATGCCGATGTCGAAGATCGCCCAACCCGTGTGGTTTGGGATGGCGAGTCCCGAGGTGCCGAGATGGGAGAGTTCGATTCCGAGCAGTCCCGCAAGGGCGATCACCTGCTGTGCCTGTGCGTACTCCACAGCGGTGTCGAGTCCGAAGGTTCGAAGTGCAGAGATGCCGAGTAGCACGAAGCCGAGTGCGCCCGTGATGTAGAAGACCAGCCAGTGACGAGTGCTCCAGAGCCGCCAGGTGAGCAGCGCCCACACGGCGGTCGCGAACAGGAGCATGTAGGGCGACATGATCATGGCGCACTTGCCTTCGCGAGCGCCGGTGTCATCCGGTGCCGGGAGTGCCACATGAAGACGACTCCGATGAGCAACGTGAGAGCGAAAAGGGGCCAGCCCAGTGCGGGAATCGAGTAGAACTCTGTCGTCCGGGTGTCGATCAGCATGCCCGACGTGGTCCTCCACGTGGCTGTGACCCGGTAGGTTCCTTGGTTGGGAAATCCAGTGTTGGAGATAGCCCAGGGCTGCGGCTCGGTCCACGTGGCACCGGCAGGCACCGTGATGCCGGTTGTCGTGCGCGTGCTCACTGGCGCCGAGCCGTCGTAGACACGACTCGCGCCAGAGGAGTCGATGAAGAGGTCTCCAGCTCCGAACACGCCGTTTCCGTCGGTGTCCCACCAGATGACGTACGTCATCGTCGAACCTGAGATCGACTGGGCACCGTTGTTGGCGGCTGTCGATGAGACGTGCACCATGTCTCCCAAACCCGGCGCATTGCTAGCGCTCAGGGACGTGATACGGGCTGCTGGCGACACGTTAAAGGTGACCCGCGTGATCTCGGCGTTGTTTGAGGAGTTGAGGAGCACAAGGTTCCATGTGCCATGCGTGGCATCCGCTGGCAGCGTGTAAAAGCTGTGCGCTGTCTGCAAGGTGTTGACGCCCACGGGGAGCGAGGTGTGGACGACTGTGCCGCTCGCGTTGATCCAGCGGAAGCGTACCTGTGAAAAGCCGGTGAGTCCCATGCCACGCGCGTACACGGTGTCGCCTGGGTTGAAATTCGTGGCCACACTGCCGAAGCCGGGGCCATCGTACGTAGCAAGCCTGCGCACCCGTGTGGTGTCGGTCACGGACGCCGAGAATGATCCGTGTGAGGCGGTCACCGTCATGATGTCGGTCGCGGCTTCACTCGCTCCCGCAGGTATCTGCACTCGGGCCACGATGTCGACGCTCGCGCCGTACGGTCCGAGCGTCACCGAGCTGATCGGAGTCACTCCGTCAGCCGCAAAAAGGCTCACCGGCCAGCCCGAGGAAGACCGTACGGAGAGGTTGATTGAGCGGGCGGCCGCGGCGTTGTTCGTGACGCGGTGCGTGTAGGAAACGGCTGTGCCAGGACCGCCGACGGACTCGAGATTAGGCGTGATCTCCAACTCGGGGCGTACGGTTGTGGCGTCCTGGGCCGCACCGAGGATCGTCGGGTCTGTGGCCAGGACAGCCCGTACCGCGGTGACATCCTGAGTACCATGAGCCGTCCCAGCCGGGACGCGCACCCGTGCGACCACGTCGACCGAGGCGCCCGCGGCAAGGGTGAGTGAGTTGACTGGGGTGATAGCGTCTGAGAGGTAGAGCTCGACCGGCCAGCCGAGTGACGAGGTTGCGGAGAGGTTCACGACCGCCGAAGCACCGGTGTTGTTCGCGACGGTGTGCCTGTAGTCGATCGCCGCTCCGGAGTGGATCGAAGCGGAGTGGTTCGGCGTGAGGGTAAGTGCGCCCGCGACAGTGTGGGCTGTGGCGCGCGCGACGACGCTGGCGTGCGTGGTCGATGTCACAGCGAGTGCCGTCGTTGCGGCGACACCTTGTGCGGTGCCCAACGGGATCGCGACGCGCAAATTGACGGGTACCGAACTTCCCGGGGCAAGTGTCACGGAAGTCGCGGGTGCCCCAGCCACCCACGTGCTCGCGTTCCATCCAGCCAGAGAGGATGTTCCAAGCGTATACGTCTGCGGAAGGTTGCCGCTGTTGGTGATGGTGTACGAGTGAGTGACGACCGTGCCAGGCACCCCGCCTGCGGTCGTGAGCGCTGGTGAGAGCGACACAGCGGGTCGTGCGAAGGAAAGCCCTCCGCTCGGACCGGCGTTGTCCTCGATGTGTGTGGGTGATTGCGATCCATTGCCCACCGCGAACTGGATCGAGATCGGGCTGCCAGCGGGCACTCCCAGCGCGGCCCACGAGACAGACGCCTCGAATCGCAGGCCCGAGCTGTCCATAGCGCCACTGTATACGGCACCGGGCACACGGTTCTGGCCTGGACGGGCTTGGCCCGGCATCGTGTGGCCGTCACCGCGCATCACGTCGCTAGATGAAGAGTTGTGGGCACTGTAGTAGACGACGTTACTCGAATTAGGATTCGGCTGGTAACCAGAGTTGGAGAATCCCATGATGGCGACGACATCACCGCTGCGCATGACGCCGTCGCCGTCGCGGTCGATGTAGGCGAACATCGTGACAGCACGGGTCCCTGAGGTGGTGCGGCGCCAGAACAAGTACAGATTCTGCTCGTCCCACGTGGCAGCCGTGAGATCCAAGTCGCGGTCAGGTTGGTCCGGAGTGTCCGGATCCCCAGGTCCGGTGGTGTCGAGGACGGCGTTGTCCGCGTCGAGGAACACGCCGTCCCAATCGGTCATGGTGCCGTCGATGGTGATACGCGCTGAAGTGAGGGCTTGGGATCCGGTGGGTGCGAGCAGGAAGGATATCAACAGCAACGCTGTGAGCGCGCACGTTGTGATAGAGCGAGGGCGTGTGCGACGTATCGCGGACTCTGTTCGCCCCAAGTGCTCGCGAGCATGCGTGGATGAGCCGTTCATCGTGCGGTCAGTCCCTTGTCTGGGTGACGGTGCCGGTCACAATCCCACGGCGCGGTTCATCGGCGGATGTGGAGATGTGTCCTTGCTCACACTATCGGCATCCTCTAGGGGCCGGTGTACGGTCAAGCGCGCGAGTGGTCACATTCGGTGTTTACCGGCGTGAATTCTAGTACCTATCTGACGAACGGTATCTTCATCCGCCGAACGGTGATTTTGCTCTGACGGATGTGCGTGTGAGGAGTTTCATGCGGTATACTGACGGTTCAGACAGGTTGACGAGCGGCACGCGTTCCGCTCGGCGAGTGACGTGGCGGTGGCAATGACTGATCAAGTCGGTGTACTCGTCATCGACGACGACGAGTCGATCGTCGAGATGATCCGGATGGGCCTTGAAGCCGATGGCATGCGTGTCTTTTCGGCAGGTGACGGCGCGGAAGGCATCGAGGTCCTCAACCGGGAGCTCATCGACGTTGTCGTGCTCGATATCATGATGCCGCGGGTCGATGGCTGGATGGCGCTCATGGAGATCCGCAACAACCCCGCAACTGCCGACACGCCTGTGATCATGCTTACGGCCAAGACTCAGGACCTCGCGAAGATCCTCGCGTTCAAGCAGGGCGTGCAGCAGTACGTCACCAAACCGTTCAACATTCTCGAGCTGTCCGCGCGCGTAGAGTCGCTGGCGAAGGGCCGCCGTAGACAGGTCCGCGACGCAGGGCGGGGCGGTGAGGGCGATTTTCGCAAACTCGCTGTGCGCAAGGGTGGACGGACGGTGCTGCTTTCGATCGACGATGTCGTCTTCCTTTCGGCTCGCAATAAGTCCACGTACGCGCACACGTTCGAAAACCAGTACCTCGTGGACATGACGCTTGGCGAGCTTGAAGCGCGGATTGGCCCAGACGCGTTTGTACGGGTGCATCGCAGCTACATGGTGAACCTCAACAAGATCAAAGAGATCGTGCGGGCCGAGGGTGCGTACGTGGTAATCGCGACAGATCGTGATGAGACGCAGATTCCGGTGGCGAGGCGGCAGGTGCGCCAGTTCCGTGAGGCGGTAGGGATTTGATGGGTGCTCATGGTTCGCGTCGATTGGTGGTCGCGTGTGTCGCCGCGGTCCTGTGTGCGGCAGCGCTCGTCCCGGGCTCCGCGTACGCCGAGCGGACGATCGCGCTCAGCACCGGTACGGTGGAGCTCTCACTTGCGCCAGGAGGTTCAGCGTCCGAGACGATCAGCGTCGCGAACACGGGCACTGAGCCGCTCAAGGCGTTGCTCTACACGAGCGACGTCACTTACGACGCACAAGGGCAGCCAACGTACGTGCGGCCGACCGGCGAAGCGGGAGAGTTCTTGCGCAGTCCGGCGTCGTGGATGGTGGTGCGTGCGCCGGACATGACGAAGATCATCGCCAACACTCCGTACATCGAGCTTGAGCCCGGACAGGAGATCGAGGTCGATTTCGACCTCACCGTTCCTGCCAACGCCGCCCCGGGCGACTACAACGCGATCATCTTCTTTGAAATGTTTGAAACGGCAGGCACCGAGGGCACGGCGTCTCGCATCTCCGGGCGGATCGGTGCTCGTGTGGTACTGCGCGTGATAGGCGACATCGTCGACCGGATCGATGTGGCGCCGTTCTCGGCGCGCTCGTTTGTGATCGGTGACGTGATTCCGTACTCGTTCCGCGTGGTCAACGAGGGAAACATAGACAAGCGCTACGTCCCGGAACTCGTCGTGCTCGATGGTAGCGAGGCCGAGCGCATGCGCTCGGTTGTGGAGACGGAGGCGATCGTCTACGCGCAAGGCCAGCGTGAGTACGTGGGCGGGCTCGCGCTGGAAAATGCGGGCTTTGGCAGGTTTACGCTCCGGGTCGAGATCGCGCATGAGCGGGATACCGGAGACGCGGGGGCGGTGGTGTCAGAACGCCTGCACAAGGACCGGACATTCTTTGTCATTCCGCTGTGGTTTGCGATCGCAGTCATCCTTGGAGTCGGATTTCCGCTCCTGTGGCTGTCGTGGCGCGCGAGTGTGAACAGCGCCGCACGCAAGCAGGTGGCACGGGAGCAAGTACGCTCCGAGAAGCGTCAACGCTTGGCCGAGGAGCGCGAGCAGTCGTTGTAGAGCGACGCGGGCGAGTGCCTCGCTACCTCGGAGTGACCGGCACGAGGGTGTACTCGGTGAGGTCTCCGGTTTCCACGAGCGCGCCCGCAGCGCCTGTACTCCCTCCGCTCGCGTAGACGATCTCTGTTGAGCCGCACGCCGCTCGTGCGATGCCGGTAAGTTCCCACTGGGTGTTGGAGCGGATCACGAGTCCGTTATCGACGGAAGTGGCGCTCACGATCGGTGCCATTTCGAACGATACCGAGACGCCGGTGCCGACCGCGAACCGAGGAAGCGCGAGCGCGCTAATGACGAGGGCCGTGGCCGCCGTCACTCCAATCACACGTCCCGCTCTCACCGGTGCACCTCCTGTCAGCGGTTCTGACAGGTAGATCGGAGACGAAAGGCTACAATAGTGTGACGAACGGCCTCTATGGAGGGACAAACGGACGAACGGTTGCAGAAGGGCGACGAATGGGTGGAACCTGCGGTTCGAAGATCAGCAGGGTGTGATCAATTGGCCGCCGGTGATTCAGTTGTGCTGAAAGCGCGAAACCCGGGGCGATACGCCCCGGGTTTCGGGTCAGACGTTATACGCGGGTTCTAGTTCTGGACGGCGGTGTAGACGTAGGTCGCCGTGTAGGCACCGACAGGCAGTGAGTACGCGGCGTCGCTACCCAGGTTGAGCGTGTAGCTCGTGGTGATCGGAGTCACTCCGCGGGTCTGCAAGCCGTTTGCGACGCTGACAGTGTCGCTCATGAAGGTACCGAACAGCGCATTCGAATAGACCGGGGTCTGCTGGGTGAAGGTCCACGGCATGTTAGAACGTACACGCAGGGACGAGCCCACAGTGGCGACGGGGGTTGTGAGCGGATCTGCTGTGAGGGTGAGAGCGGCCGGTCCTTGAAGCGTGAATTCGAACGCGGGGGTGACGTTAGCGGTTACCACGACGGTACGGTCGGTAGCGAGAGCGAATCCCACGACGCCGAACGTCAGGGCCGCGATCACGATTGCGATCATGGCGGTCCTCTTCATTGCGTTTCCTCCTCGGTCTGGTGCGGCTCGGCACCGCGGTTGGTTGTGCTGTACGCGAGATTCATCGGATCGGGCGGTGCACTGAATGAAGGTAGTTTAGCCGTTCGGCAGGATAACGTGATGAACGGCACTACATGTGCATCAAATGACCGTTCATCCGGGCCGGAATGACTAAAGGCGGTGAGCCCGGCTTTGCGCAGCGCCTTGTTGGCGCTAATTCCTTAAGCTTCCGAGAGGAGCGGGGAAGCGTCCGCCGCGACGCATGAGGCGCGTTCCGGCCCACCCGTTCACGGCCATCACCGGTGCCGATCCGAAGAGCCCACCGTACTCCACGACGTCGCCTACGCGCTTCCCGGCAGCTGGGATGAGCCGCGTGGCGGTCGTCTTGTGGTTGATGACGCCTATGGCAAACGCATCGGCCATGATCGCGGCGAGTGTCTCGGCGGAGGTGTCGCCCGGCACCACGATCATGTCGAGTCCCACCGAGCACACCGCCGTCATCGCCTCGAGCTTCTCAAGCGTGAGAGCGCCGTCGTTGACCGCGCGCACCATGCCCGTGTCTTCGGAGACGGGGATGAACGCGCCGGACAGGCCGCCGATGCTCGACGTCCCCATCGCCCCGCCCTTCTTGACCGCATCGTTGAGGAGCGCGAGCGCGGTTGTGGTGCCGGGTCCGCCGCATCGCTCGACTCCTATCGCCTCAATGATCGCCGCGACACTGTCGCCCGCGGCGGGTGTGGGTGCGAGCGAGAGATCGACGATCCCCATCTGGACGCCCATTCTGCGCGCCGCTTCACGCGCGATGAGCTCGCCGGCACGGGTGATCTTGAACGCGGTCGCTTTGATTGCCTCGGCCACGGCGGTGAGGTCCGCGTCTTCCGGGAGCGAGGAGACGACCGCGCGCACTACGCCGGGCCCCGAGATTCCCACGTTGATGACCGTATCGGGCTCGCCCGCTCCATGCATGGCGCCGGCCATGAAGGGGTTGTCCTCGACCATGTTCGCAAAGACCACCAGCTTGCCGCAGCCAAAACTGTCGCGCTCGGCGGTCGCTTTCGATGTCTCGACGATGACCTCGGCCATGCGCATGACCGCATCCATGTTGATTCCCGCCCGCGTTGACGCGACGTTGACCGACGCGCAGACTCGCTCGGTTGTTGCCAGCGCGGAGGGGATGGAGTCGATAAGGCGCGCGTCAGCGTCGCCGGTTCCCTTGTGTACGAGCGCCGAGAAGCCCCCGATGAAGTCTACCCCGATCTCCGCGGCGGCCCGGTCGAGCGCGGTGGCGATTGGGGTCAGGTCGCTCTCGCGGCACGCTCCGACGATGTGCGCGATCGGGGTCACCGCGATGCGGCGATTGATGATGGGGATGCCGTACTCGATGCTGATGGCCTCGCAGACGGGGACGAGGCGCTCGGCGTGCGCAGTCACGTGGTCGTACACGCGGGCCGCTATCACGTCGATCTCATCGTGCGCGCATGCGTCGAGCGCGAGCCCGAGGGTGACGGTCCTGATGTCGAGGTTTTGCTGCGTGACCATCAGCAGCGTCTCGACGATCTCCTCTGGTGAGATGCTGAGCATGAAATCTCCTGGCGTGTGCGCGGCTGGTCGGCAGGCCGCTTGCGGTGGCGGGGCGATCTTAGATGCGGTGCATGAATCGGAAGACGTCTTCGCGCTGCAGTGTGACCTGGACGCCGAGCTCACTGCCAACGCCGGAAAGCCGCTCCTGGAGCACGTCGAAGGGCGTGCTCTCCTCGTCAACGGTCACAAGCATCGTCATCGAGAATATCCCGCTGATGATCGTCTGCCGGATGTCTTCGATGTTCGCGCCTGCGTCAGCGAGTGCGCGCGATATCGCGGCGACGATGCCGACACGGTCTTCGCCAAGCACCGAGAGGATGGCGGGCGTCCGCATGCCTGGCCCCTTCCTGTAGCGGTCATGTTGGGGGCTATACTCCCATATACCGTGTGGAGATGTCTTGTGCGCGGCGGACGATCTTTCCCCGTGTGAGGGAGACAAGATCGCGTGAGGAGACGAGAGTGGCCCTTCCGATAACCCCTGTGCGAGCGGGTGACACCGTGCGGCTCAAGAAACCCCATCCCTGCGGGGCGAATGAGTGGGGGGTTGTCCGCGTGGGAATGGACATCCTGCTCGAGTGCCGAGGGTGCGGCCGCAAGGTGCGCCTCGTCCGCTACGAGTTCGACCGCAGGTTTCGCGGGTTCATCGGCGAGCCAGCGGCGGACACGCCTGGGTTGCCGCTACGCGCAGACGCGGCGCAGGAGCCCACCGAGGAGAAGTAGCCCACGGGTTCCTAGGCGCCTACGACCCTTCGGTGGGTATCGTCTGCCCAGGTGTTTCAACGCGGTTGAGCTGTATGTGCACATGGTCGCCCGGGCTGGTGCAGTACTGTCCGAGCTGATGGTCGATTCGATCCGAAAGCAGCCGTACTCTCGCGATCGGCGTGACTCCGGCAAGCACCTGATCTCCGACACTCACGGAGATGTTTTCCACGTGAATCATGACGAGGTCGAGGTCGGCTCTGCCGGTTGGTTGTATGTGGATCTCGATGTCGTCGTGTTCCCCGTATAGCGAATACGGGGTGATCGCGGTGATCGTTCCTGATATCGGAGCGAAGACGACCGAACCGGGCGCGGCTCCGATGTCGACCGCGGTGTTAGGGGGGCCGGGGCGGCTCGAGCGCCACATCCTGAGTACCGTGCCCCCGAGAATCCGCGGCTCCGTCGCGCCGGTATCCACCCTAGCGGGAACTCGACCGGTACCGCGATTCTCGTCGGCTGCTTTCATGTCCGCATCAGGGAGGTATGACTCGATGACGAACGCGTTGTCGCGTGCGGCGCGATGGAAGCCGATCTCGGTCAAGTCCTCCTCGGCGACCGCGAGATGCAGTTCGATGCCCTCGCCGTGCCCGAAGATCGGGGTGGGTGGCGCGGGTGTTGTGAACATTTCTGCGACGCTTTCGGTCGCCGTGTGGGAGCTGCCAGACGCGTCTCCCGATGACGCCGCCCCGCCGGTCGGCCACGTCCACCAGAGAGCGGCGATCGCGGAGAAGGTCGCGACGGTGGCAAGCGCGATCTGGCGCGCCCGCCGGGTGCGGATCGCCGAGGCCCGGCAGCGGCTCCTCCTAGCGGCGCGCGCGGCATCGGCGGCTGCGGTGTGCTCTGCATTGGGGGTCGGTGTCATGGGATGCCCAGGCGATCCTTTCGTGCGCGATGGAGACGTCATGGTACCAGCCGCGCCGTGTCGCCCTCGATGATGACCGAGGTGCCGTGGGGTCCCGATATCGCCTTCAGGCGCTCGAGGATCGAAGTCGCTTCGGTGCCGTGAACGAACTTCGGCTGGCCAAATCCTTGCAGGTAGACTGGCGTGGCGCGAACGTTGGCGACACCGTGCGGACCGAGCTCGGCGTCGAGGATGAACGCCTCGCCGGTCCTGCGCGAGTAGTGGTCGAACACGAAATCGCCGAGGGAATAGGCGATGAGCCCGCCGTTGTAGAACTCGACCCCCTGGATGACGTGCGGATGATGTGAGAGCACCATGTTGGCGCCCGCGTCGATGGCGACGCGCCCGTCGCGGATCTGGCCGGCGTTCGCGTTGTCCTTATACTCGACACCCCAGTGGAACGACACGATGACGTAGTCGTGCTCCTCCTTGGCCGCCGAGATCGCCCGTGCGACCGCCTCCATGTCCGTGCGGCCCGGTGCGAGTCCGGCCCTCGAATCCGTTGCGATGAATCCGGCGGGCAGGATATGGCTAAACGAGAGGAAAGCGACGGTGGTTTCGCCGTACGCCGCGACGGCGGGCTTCCATGCGGCCGAGCGGTTCGCGCCCGCTCCGGCGTACCTCACACCAGCGGTGTCGAGCGCAAGGACGGTGTCCCTGAGCGCTTCGGCGCCGTAGTCGAGGATGTGGTTGTTTGCGAGCGAGAGGAATGTGAACCCGCTCGCTTTGATGCCCTCGATCGCGCGAGGGTCGCCTCGGAAGCGGACGTCCTTGTCAGGCCAGGGGGTGCCACCGTTCGAAAGGGGGCTTTCGAGGTTGCCCACGGTGACATCCGCCGCCGAGAGGTGCGCAGCGACGTGTACGAGCGGCGCCAGTCCTCCCTCCCGTTCGATGAGCTGTTTCACCTGACGGTCGAAGTGCATGTCGCCCACGGCGGCGACGGTGAGGGTGGCGGGAAGCGCGGGGGCGGGCTTGACGGAGGCCGGCCGCGTCGCCGGTGCTGACGGCTCGACCGCGGTGCCGAGCGTTCCGGATGTGTCCGTCGCCTTGACGGGCGCTCCTGCCGTGCGAGGGCTGCTCTGGCTGCCAGCGTTCGAGAGCGCGGCGACGGCGAGTGCCGCGACGGCGAAAGCGGTCAGCGCGACAGCGATACGCGAGCGACGGCGGCTGGCGCGCCTGCGTCGCGCGGCGTCGCGTGATGACTCGGAAATGGAGGAGGTTGAGCGTAGAGGCATGTCGAATCATGGCCAGTAAGGGATACGCGACGCGACGAGTATAGCACCTCGCGTGATTCGATTTGGTGCGCGTCTTACGCCTGCGAGAGTGCTACAATCGCACTCGTCCACCACTCGGGACCGGGGGTTTGAGCCGTCCGTGGAGAGACTCGATGAGATTCTGCGGACCGAGGAAGCGGCGCGCAGCGCGATCACAGAGGCGCGCGAGCGGGCGGCGGAGATCGGCAACACCGCGATCGCAGAGGCGGAACGGATTGCCGCCGAGTCCGCGAGGGACGCCGCGCAGGAGGCCGATAGGGTGGCCGACGCGATTCTGCGAGAAGCCGACGCTGAGGCCAAGAAGGTCCTCGCGCACGGTGAATCGGCTCGGGCGTCAGAAGTCAGCATCGCCGAGTCACGCTTCGAGCGCGCCGTTTTGGCGGCCGTGCGTTCGGTGATGGAGTGAACCGGTAGTGGCTGTTGACCGCATGCTCAAAGTGACGGTGATCGGTCATGAGAGCGTTCGGCGAACAGCGATCGATCTGCTCCAGTCCGCGGGAGTCGTGGAGATCGAGACGGCAATCGTTCCCGATGAGAGGCTCTCTTCAGCCGCACTCGACCGCGTGCGTATAAGTGAACTCGATGAGAAGGTCGCGGACGCCACGTTCGTGCGCGATCTTCTCGGCAGGTTTTATAAACGCTCCGCACCCTTCTCGACGTTTATCGCCGAGAAGGTGCACATGACGCGCGGTGAATTTGACGCGCTCGCCCCCGATGAGGAGTTCGAGCGCGTCTATCGTGAGTGTGAGCACATTGCCGAGCGGGTAGCGACGATCGATCGCGAGCGGATACGGTTGCGCGCGCTCGCTCACGAGCTTGCGCCGTGGGAGCTGCTTTCGCTACCTATCGAGCAGTGGCGCGGAACGGTGCACACGGCCCTGTTCTGCGGCACGGTTCCGGAGTCCTCGGCCGAGGAGATCCGCCAGATGCTGCGTGACGCAAGCGAGTTCGTGAGTGTCGTTGAGGCCGGCCGGGCCGATGGGCGCGAGGCGTGGGTGGTCATCGCGCACCGGGAGGCGCTCGACGACGTGCGCGCGACCCTCGCGCACACGGAGTTCGCGGCGGTATCGTTCGCCGGCATAGCCGGGACGCCCGCGGCCGAGCGGGAGCGCGCGCTCTCGGAGGCCTCGGCACTGGACGTTGAGCTCGTCGAGGTTGAGGCGTCCGCGACGCGGCTCGCGGCGAAGTACTACACGCACGCGATGGCCCTCGTGCAGGCCCTCCTTACGCGCCGGGACGCAGAGCAGGTCATCGAGCACGTCTGCACTTCCGAGTGCGTGTTCGTCGCGAGCGGCTGGATGCCTGCGCGCGAGCGCTCGGCGCTCATCGAAGCGCTTGCGCCGGTCAGCGGTGCCGTGGATCTGGAGTTCGCCGACCCCGCACCCGATGATCGCGTACCGGTGCGGCTCCACAACGCCGCTCTTATCCGTCCGTTTGAGGTGCTCACTGACCTCTACGGGCGTCCGCGCTACGGAGACATCGATCCCACGCCGCTGCTCGCCGGCTTTTTCTTCATCTTCTTTGGCATGTGTATAGGCGACGTCGGATACGGAGTGATACTCGCGGTAGCCGCCTGGCTCATCAAGACGCGGCTCGATGTAGCGCCCGGTGTGCGCAAATTCATGGACCTCCTCATGCTTGGCGGCGTCGCTTCAGTGATGGTTGGTGTGGCCACACGCTCGTACTTTGCGCTCGCCGAGGAGGCCTTGCCGACGTTTCTGCGCTACGAGCCGTTGCTGGACCCGCTGCGCGACGTCATGGTGATGCTCGTGGTGTCGGTCGCGCTGGGCGTTGTGCACATCTCGTTTGGGGTCGCCGTCAACGCGTATCGGAAAGTGAAGGCCGGAGACGTGCTCGGCGCACTCTGCGAGGACGTGACCACGCTCGCTCTCTTTGTGGCTGTCGGCGTGGTGGTGGCGTTTCCGTCTACCGCCGGGTGGCTGCTGCCGTGGTCGCTGGTAGCGGCGGTTGTGCTCAAGGGCAGGGTGATCGAGCGGGCAGTTTTTGACCGGTCTGTGGGCGGCGTCCTTCTCGGCGTGGGAAAAGGGTTGCTCGGATTGTATGGTCTCGTGGGGTACGCGTCGGACTTCCTGTCCTATACGCGTCTTGCCGCACTCGGGCTTGCAAGCCTGCTTGTTGGCGACACGATGAACCGGCTCGCGGGCCTTGTGGTCGACGTGCCATTTGGGATCGGGATCCTTGCCGCTGTGCTGATCCTCGTGGTGGGCCACACCTTCAACGTGGTCATCGGTCTGCTCGGCGCGTTCGTGCACCCCACCCGGTTGCAGTTCGTCGAGTTCTTCAGCAAGTTCTACGAAGGCGGAGGACGGCCGTTTGCGCCGTTTGCTCCGCGCACCAAACAAGTGGTCTTGCACCCGGCGACGGGTGAGGCGAAAGGAGGCGTACGGTAGTGGATGAGACCATCATGGGGTTGTCCGGAATCGACTGGGCGTACTTTGGGGCGGCGCTCGCCGCGAGCGGGGGCGGTATAGGTTCCGCCATCGGCATCACCATCGTGAGCCACGCGGCGACGGGGGTCGTTTCCGAGGATTCCGAGAAGTTCGGCCGCATCTTGCCGCTGGCGGCGATGCCGGGGACGCAGGGCATCTACGGGTTCATCACCGCGCTACTCGTCTTCATTTTCTTTGGCGTCTTCGACGGCTCGGTCGACCTCAGTGCTCACGAAGGGTTGCGCGTGTTCTTCTCGTGCCTCCCGGTTGCGCTTGTCTGTCTCGTGTCCGGCATCTACCAGGGATCGACGGCGGTTGGTTCCGCTGGGATGGTGGCGCGCCGCGACGAAGACGCCGGCAAGGCGCTCATCTTTCCCGCGCTCGTTGAGACGTACGCGGTCTTCTCGCTCATCGTCACCATCATCATGATGCTCTACGTGACCGCCGGGTAGGTTGCTGTGGCGCTTGCAGATATAGTGCGCCGTATCGCCGAGGACGCATCTCACGAGGCGGACACCATCGTCCGTAGCGCCGAGGAGGCCGCCGAGCGCACACGCGCGGACGCGTACGCGAAGGCGGCCGCGCAACACGAGCGCACGGTCGAGTCCGCGCGGCGAGCGGCAACAGAAGGCGCTCAGGCGCGGCTTGCGCGCGCCCGGATCACGGCCCGGGACCGAGCGCTAGCGTCTCGTCGCGAGATGGTGGACCGGACGCTCGCGGAAACGGTCACCCGGCTCGAGTCGCTTCCCGCAGATGAGTACGCCGACTTCATCGTGCGCAAGGTCGCGGGTGTGGCGCGCGGAGGGGAGCGGTTGCTTGTGGCGGAAGCGGACGCTCATCGCCTCGTGAACGTTCTCGCCGTCGCGCTCGCTAACGCCGGCATCGAAATCGAAGAGGCTGGTACGACCGCGGCGCTTTCGAGGGGGGTCGTGCTCGAGGGTGATCGTGTGCGCGTCGAGGTCTCGCCCGCCGCGGTGGTAGCGGGTCATGCCGAGGATATGGTGTCCGTAATCGCCGCCGAGCTCTTCGATCGAGGTGAGTGAGGTGCTTTCCGGGGCCGGGACCGGGACCGGGACCAGGACCAGTGCGGGCGCTGGCGCTGGCGTCGTCCGGATGGTGCGCGACCCAGTCAGGTACGGTTTTGCCGTGGGCCGAGTGCGCGTACTTGAGACGCGAATGCTCTCGTCGGCAACGTACGAGCGCCTCATCGACGCGCGCGACATCACGAGCCAGCGTCGAATCTTGAGCGAGACGGTCTACGGCGGCTTTCTCGAGCGTGCGAACAACGCCGAGGGCGTCGAGCGAGGGCTCGAGGCGGCCGTCACTGAACTGTACGAGAGCTTCCTGTGCCGCTCGCATCTACCCGAGGAGGTCGTGGCCTACTTCCGTATCCGCCACGATTTCGACAATCTCAAGGGCCGCCTCAAGGCGGAATCCTTGGGCGTGGATGTGTCCGGCATGCTCACTCGGCTTGGCTCCAAACCGCCCGATGTCTTCACCGGATCCGCCGAGCTGCTCTCCGGCCCGCTCAGGTTGGCTGAGTCCCGCATCCGTGCCGCAGCCACCGGCGAAGACGGCGCACTCGCACCAGGGCGCATCGATGACATGATCGACGCCGAACTATTCTCAGAGCTAGGGAGGATCGCGAAGCGCGTGAGGAATCCGTTTCTCAACGACCTTCTCGCCCTCGAAGCCGATCTCGCCAACGTGCGGGTCATCCTGCGTGCGCGGGTACGCGCGGCGCCAGCGGCGTATGCCGAGGAGCGCTTGGTGCCTGGGGGCCGGATCCCGGTTTCCGCGCTTGTGGCCGCGCATCGCTTGCCGCTTGAGGACGTCGCGCGGCGCCTGACTTCCGCTGGGCCGCTTAGAGGAATGGACCCTGAGGCCGTCATCGACATCGAGCGATTCGATGTCGCCGCGAGCGCCCTGCTTGCGCGCAAGGTGCGCACAAGCCGCATGTTCGCGATCGGCCCTGAGCCGGTGCTTGGCTACGTGATGTCCCGGCTTGCCGAGGTGACCGCGGTACGCACGTTACTCCTAGGCTCCCTCGCCGGTGTTGACCGGAACGCGCTGAGAGCGCGACTTCAGGATGTGATGTGAGATGAGCGCGCGCACCATTGCCATCGTGGGTGACGAGGCGACCGTAACTGGTTTTCGGCCCTTGGGGTTTGCGGTCTTCCCGCTTGCCGTCCCCGCGGCGGCTCGGCAGCTGTGGCCTGAGCTCACCAGCGGCCACTACGCTGTCGTGCTCATCACCGAGGCGGTCTACGAACAGATTGCCGAACTCGTCTCGGCGCGCTCCGAGCAGCCGCTACCGGCGATCACGATCATACCGGGTGCAGGGAGCGCGGGCGGTGCCGGAGAAGCGAGGATCAGTGCCGCGATCGAGCGTGCGCTCGGTGCCGCCGTCACCATCGGAGCAGAGGACAGGTAGATGACACAGATCGAACAGGGACGCATCGTCAAAGTCGCGGGTCCGCTTGTGGTGGCGGAGGGGCTCGCGAGGTCCCGGATGTACGGCCTCGTTCGCGTCGGGGCCGAGGGGCTCATGGGCGAGATCATCGAGATGCGCGGAGAGTTGTGTTCGGTGCAGGTGTACGAGGAGACCGAGGGTCTTGGACCGGGGGATCCGGTGATCTCGACAGGCGCGCCGCTCTCCGTCGAGCTTGGGCCCGGCATGATGGGCGCGGTCTACGACGGCGTGCAGCGCCCTCTCGATGTGCTCGAACGGATGGCAGGCGCGTTCTTGGCTCGTGGAATTAGCGCGCCGGGGCTTGATCGAGATAGGCGCTGGACGTTTCACGCACTGGCGCGAGCTGGTGAGCACCTTGAGGCTGGCGACATCATCGGAGTCGTTCAGGAAAACAACGTCATCTCGCAACGCATCATGGTGCCGCCGACCGTCAACGGACGACTCGAGCACCTCGAGAGCGGAACTTACACCGTCACTGACCCGGTGGGCCGCCTGATCGCCGATGACGGCACCCCCCACGAACTTCTGCTGATGCAGACGTGGCCCGTGCGCGTGCCCCGTCCGTACCGTCGCAAGATCTCGCTCAGCGAGCCGCTCGTGACCGGGACGCGCATCATAGACACGTTTTTCCCGCTGCTCAAAGGAGGTGTCGCCTGCATTCCGGGCCCCTTCGGCGCGGGCAAGACCGTCACCCAGCACCAGATCGCCAAGTGGTCGAACGCTGATATCGTCATCTTCATCGGGTGCGGGGAGCGCGGTAACGAGATGACCGACGTCCTCAAAGAGTTCCCGGAACTCAACGACCCTTACTCTGGCGAGCCGCTGATGCGCCGTACCGTGCTCATCGCCAACACGTCGAACATGCCGGTCGCGGCGCGTGAAGCGAGCGTCTACACCGGCATCACGATGGCCGAGTACTTCCGTGACATGGGCTACAGCGTCGTGCTTCAGGCGGACTCCACCTCGCGCTGGGCCGAGGCGATGCGCGAGATCTCCGGCCGCCTCGAGGAGATGCCCGGTGAAGAAGGGTTCCCTGCGTACCTCGGCACCAGATTGGCGGCGTTTTACGAACGAGCGGGCAACGTCGTGGCACTCGGACGGCCGATCGAAGACGACGGCGCGAACGGCGCCGGTCACGGCGAACGCGCCGGATCGGTGTCGATTGTAGGGTCGGTGTCACCGCCAGGAGGCGATCTCTCCGAGCCGGTCGTGCAGAACACCTTGCGCGTGGTGAAAGTCTTCTGGGCGCTGGAGGACAGGCTCGCCTATGAGCGGCACTTCCCGTCGATTAACTGGCTCGTGAGTTACTCGCTGTACCTCGACAAGATTGAGGGCTACTGGCGCGAATACGTGAGCGAGGCGTACCGCCGACGGCGCGATCGGTGCATGGAGCTATTGCAGCGCGAGAGCGAACTTGCTGAGATCGCTCGGCTCGTGGGCGTCGAGGCGCTCTCGGCCGAAGAGCAGATCATCATCGAGAGCGCGAAGTCGATCCGGGAGGATTTTCTCCAGCAAAACGCGTTTCGCGACGACGATCAGTTCACATCGCTTGCCAAGCAAGACCGCTTGCTCAAGCTGATCTTGCACTTCCACGATACCGCGCTGGAGTCGTGGCGGTGCGGCGCGGGACTCAAGGAACTGTTCTCGGTGCCCGTGCGGGAACGCATTGGCCGTGCAAAGTATCTGGCCGAGGAACAAACCGGTGAGTTTGCCCTGATCGAGGACGAGATCAAGACGCAGCTTCTGGCGTTATGCCGTAAGGAGAGGGATTAGGGTGGAGCGGGAGTATAGGACCACGCGCGACATCGTCGGGCCGCTGCTCTTAGTCGAGGGCGTCACGGGCGTTACCTACGGTGAGCTTGTTGAACTTGAGTTTCCCGATGGCACACGCACTCTCGGCAATGTGCTCGAGGTGAATCGGGATGTAGCGCTCGTACAGTCGTTCCAGGGAACGCGCGGATCGAACCCTCTGGAGACGATTGTGCGATTCCTGGGCAGGGGCATGACCCTCGGCGTGTCGCGCGACATGCTCGGACGCGTCTTCGATGGCCTTGGGCGTCCGCGCGACGGCGGTCCGGAGATACTTCCTGAGGCGCGCCTCTCGATCCATGGCTCGCCGATCAACCCCACCGCTCGCGACTTTCCCGACGATTTCATCCAGACAGGTATCTCATCGGTAGACGGCTTGAACCCGCTCGTGCGCGGGCAGAAGCTGCCGATCTTTTCGGGCGCCGGACTTCCGCACAACCAGCTTGCCGCGCAGATCGCGCGCCAGGCCGCTGTTGCTGGCGAGGAGGCGGGAGCGTTTGCTGTGGTGTTCGCAGCGATGGGAGTTACATTTGAGGACGCGGACTTCTTCATGAGCGAGCTGCGGCAGACCGCAGCAATCGAACGAGCGGTTCTCTTTCTCAACCTTGCCGATGATCCCGCAGTTGAACGAATCGCCACCCCGCGCATGGCGCTGACTGCCGCCGAGTACCTTGCGTTCGAGTGTGACATGCACGTGCTCGTGATCTACACCGACATGACGTACTACTGCGAAGCGTTGCGAGAGGTCTCGGCGGCACGCAAAGAGGTTCCGGGCCGTCGAGGGTACCCGGGCTACCTCTACACAGACCTCGCAACACTCTACGAGCGGGCGGGGCGCATCAAGGGCAAGGCGGGCTCGATCACTCAGATACCCATCTTGACCATGCCCGAGGACGACAAGACCCATCCCATTCCTGACCTGACCGGTTACATCACCGAGGGCCAGATCATTCTCGACCGCAACCTGCACCGACGTGGCGTGTATCCGCCGGTCGCTGTCTTGCCTTCGCTCTCGCGCTTGAAGCAGAAGGGCATTGGGGCGGGCAAGACACGCGATGATCACGCCGACCTTTCTAATCAGCTCTTTGGAGCCTATGCTCGCGGAATCCAGGCGAAGGAGCTCGCGGTCATCCTCGGTGAGGCCTCTCTGTCCGAGTCCGACAAGGCGTTCTCGGCGTTCGCGAACGCGTTTGAGGACCGCTTCATCCGTCAGGGTGGACACGAGAACCGCACTATCGAGCGCACGCTCGAGATAGGCTGGCAGCTTGCGACGCTGCTGCCTCGCGGTGAGCTTAAGCGCATCAAGGACGAGTACATCGATCAGTATCTGCCGGCGATGGAGGCCGTAGCGGTTGAGGCGGCGATGGACGCGTCGTGACGGTGATGTGGACAGCGGTGCTGGTGCTGGTGGCGGTGTTCATTGTGCTGCAGGTCGCGGGCGCCCGCGCTCTGCGGTCATGGGGAGTTTCGCCCTCGCCGGCCGTACAGGTTTTGCGGGTCTTGAACGTCGTCGCTCTCGTTGCGGTCGTCGTGTTCGCGTACTGGAAGCAGGCGAGCTGAAATGGCCCAGCTCCGGGTGAATCCTAATCGGATGGAGCTCATGAGGCTCCGCCGCCGCCGCCAAGTGGCCCAGCGCGGTCACAAGTTGCTCAAAGACAAACTCGATGAGCTCATGAAGGAGTTCCTCTCCCGTATCGGTGAGGTGCGGACATTGCGCGCTCTCGTGGAGCGTGAGCTTTCGGCAGCGTACGGAATCCTCGCGCTCGCCCGAGGTGGCGCGGGGCGGACGACATTCGCTGGCGCGCTCGCGAGTGGTAGCCCAACAGGCCTCATCAACGTCACCGAGCGTGCCGTCATGGGTGTAAGGATTCCGCTGTTCAACATGGGTGCGTTGCCGAGGCCTGGCGGCTACTCCCTGGCGACCACTCCGGTGCTCATGGATACGGCGCTCAGCGCGCTTGCGGGCGTGGCGCCTCGGCTGGTGGAGTTGGCCGAGAAGGAGAAGGCGATAGAGCTGCTCGCCGCCGAGATCGAGCGCACCCGGCGCCGCGTCAACGCGATCGAACACGTGCTCATTCCTCGGCTGGACGAGGACATCCGAGGCATCGGCATGAGACTTGATGAGGTCGAGCGCGCTAATCTCGTTAGGCTCATGAAAGTCAAGGAGATCATTGAGGCGCAGGGCCGACGTGATTCCGCCACACAGCGGCCGCCATCGGCGGGCGGGGTATAAAGCTCGACGGGCGTGGGGCCGATAAATGGGATGTCAGGGATACTACGAGCCTCCTGACGACAAGAAGACGGCCCCGACTCGTCGGCGCCCCTCCAACGTGAGGGACCGTCTTCACCACCGGGTCCCGGCGTGAGACGATCGCCGGGACCCGCGTGCATCAGCCAAGCATCCCCTTCATCCGGTTTGGCCGGTGAATGTCCATCCGTCGATGAGCAGTCCGGGTACGCATGCGCATCCAAGCATAATCTTGTACCGGTGGAGGCCCGAAGCCACTCCCTTTACCTGGCCGAGCGCCTCGATCGCGCTTTGGGTGAAACGAAGGTTCTTCAGAGGCGCGGTCAGCGCTCCGTTCTCGATGAGGAACGTGCCATCACGCGTCATCCCGGTGAGTGTCACCGGGACGGGGTCTTCGATGTTCACATAGTGGAACCGTGTCACATAGACACCGCGCTCCACGCGCGCGATGAGCGCGTCAAGTGACACGTCTCCGGGACGCATCCTCATGTCGAGCGGCAACGGTCCAAGGGAGTTGGGGGCGGGAAGGGCGTGACCGGTGTTGTGCGACCCCATGCGCGCAGCCCAGTAGGAGTCTGTGACAGGAGTCATGGCGACGCCATCGCCGATCAACGTCACTCGATGACGGGGCTGCCCTTCGAAGTCGAAGGGTATGCCGCATGATCCGGGGGCGTGCGCGTCGTCTTCGATCGTGATCGCGCGGCTCACGATCGTCTCCCCGAGCCGCCCGCTCATAAACGACCGGCCTTCACTGTACGATCTTGCAGAGAAGCCAGCGTAACCCAGGAAGTCGACGATATCGGCGACCGCCTCTGGCGCCAGCACGACGGTGTACGCGCCGGGCTCAAGGTCGATCGGGTTCGCGCCGCGTAGTGCAAGCGTGGCCGCTTCGTCACCGATCGCAACAGCGTCGAAACCTTCGATGTCCGCGCCGTAGTAGGACGCCCATCCGGTGCCGGCGGCCGGGCCAGATGAGAGCACGGTCGCACGCAATGTCGCGACCGTAGCACACGCCATGACTCCGAGAGAGTTGGCGACAGCCACGGTGTCGATCGACGTCTCTATCCCGTCGGCGGCTTCGAGACCACGCGCGCGCGACTGCTCGACGATCGACAGGATCGCATCCGCACGCTCATCCGGGTCGAGCATGAGCCCGGGCTCGCGTACGTCCGCCGCGCCTGATTCGCCCGGACCGGGCAAGTTGGTGAAGTCCGGATCTGGCGGAGAGACTCGCGCGGCCGCGACCGCGGAGGCGGCGCACTCGCGCAAGGACCGCTCATCGAGCAGGTTGGTGGATGCGCTCCCTGTGCGCGATCCCACGATCGCACGGATTGAGACCTTCGTGTCGAATTCAGCGACGTTTTGATGGATACGGTTGCCCGCGAAACGAGTGAGAGCCGAATCCTTGGATACGACTACGGCCTCGGCCGCGTCGGCATCAACATACTGTGTGCTCTTCAACGCCAGTTCCTGAGCGGCGACGCAGGGCTTTGCTCTCATCGGCCCACTCCTACCTCTACGTCGCGGAACCTGGCGGGAGCGGCACCGTGAGCGACGTGCGCAACCTGTATCGGTTCTCCCTTTCCGCAGTTGGGTAGTCCCCATACGTCCCAGTGTTCCGCCGAGCACACGGCGTCACACGAGTTCCAAAAGCGCGGGGTGATCCCGGTGTAATTTGGATTCTTGACCATGCGGGTCTTCCGGCCGTTCTCGATCTCCCATCCGATCTCGCATGCGAACTGGAAGTTCAGTCGCTTGTCGTCGATCGACCATGAGCTGTTGGTCTCGACGTAAAGGCCGCGTTCCGTGTCTGCGATGAGGTCGTCCAGCGACCATTCGCCTGGTTCCAGGGACACCGTGTTCATGCGTATGAGGGGGATGCGGCTCCATCCATCAGCGCGCATGCAGGCGTTGCTCGTCCGTCCGATGGCGAGAGCGGACTCTCGCGAGGTGAGGAAGCCGGTCAGAATGCCATCGGTCACAAGTAGATCACGTTGGCCGGGAACGCCCTCATCATCGTATCCAAACGAGCCGAGCGCGCCGGGGATTGTCGCGTCGGCGGAGATCGAGACGTGCTCTGATCCGTACCGGAGTCTGCCGAGGTCCTCGAGTTGCAGGAACGACGTTCCGGCGAACGCAGCCTCGTCACCGAGCACTCGGTCGAGTTCGGTGGGGTGCCCCACGGATTCGTGCACCTGCAAGCCGAGCTGGCTACCATCGATGATGAGGTCCGTCGTCCGCGGTGCGCACGAAGCGGCCGAGAGGAGTGCGGCAGCCTCGTCTCCTACGCGCGGGGCGTGAGCGATGAGGTCGAAGCCGTCGACTACCTCGTAGCCTCCCTGACGCCAGTTCCCCCCGTGTGAATTGGGATACGAGCGCGTCAGTACCTCGCCGTCTGAGATTGCGTAGGCCGCGATACCGCCACCGCTCTCGGTGCGGTTCTGCTCGATGCGGCTACCCTCGGTCGAACCAAAATACGTGTGGACCGCGAAAAACCCCATCGATGCGCGGGTCAGCTTAACCAAGTCATGATTGCGAAGCGCCGCATCTGCTTCCATGAGGAGCGCGATCTTGTCTTCGAGAGGAACGGAGAACGGGTCACGTTCGCATGGGCCTTGCCACGTGTCGCGGTACGCGGCCACGGGCGCGAGACGTATTGGACCGCGCGTCACGCGGGCGCTCGCGCGAGCCAGCATCACTGCGTCGCGCGCGACACGAGTAGCTGCCGCTACGCTTAGGTCGCGCGTGGAGGCAAACCCCCACGAACCATCCGCGATGACCCGGACGCCGATGCCTGCGGATTCGTTGGCTTCGGCGGCGTCGAGCCGCCCGTCAGCTATCGCGACACTCTGGGTGCGCGTCGTTACCACCCGTGCGTCAGCGTATGTCGCGCCCGCGAATCGGGCCGCGTCGAGTGCGGCATCGATCAGGTCCCACATGCTACCCCCCTTTAGAGCTGGTCGCTACCGAAAGCGCCGTGCTAGAAGTTCGGAGCCGTACGGGGTGTCGCGGCACCGAGAGGCGGCGCTGTTCTCGGCGTCCAGTCATATCTGCGGGCACCCGCGTAATCGCGTCGCGTTGAGAGCCGAGCAATCTTGACGAAGTCGCCAGTTCTCGGCGCGTGGATGAAGTAGTCGGCACCGATGTAGATGCCCACGTGGTAGATCGGCGAACCGAAGAAGACCGCGTCTCCAGGTTGTAGTGCCGCAGGGACTATCTTCTCGCCCACCAGGAATTGGCTTCCGGAGTAGTGAGGCAGATTGACGCCGTGCTGCTTGAACACCCAGTACAACAGCCCCGAGCAGTCGAAACCAGCTGGCGTCTTGCCTCCCCACAGGTACGGGATCCCGTGGTACGCGAGGGCGGTCTCAACTGGGGAGCCCGGCCCCACGACGATGCCCGAGGAAGCCGCGCCGCTCAAAATCTGCCGCAGAAGTTCGCTTTCCTCGCGCTGTCTCCGCGCTGCCTCCGCGTCGAGGAGTTCGAGGAGCTCGCCCTGAGCCTCGGCCAGCATCTGTTGACGGTCTTGTATGCGCAGCATGATCTCGATCTGGCGGGCGCGCAGTTCGAACTCAAGAGCTTCGGCTTCGGTTGACGCGGTCTTCAGGCGTTCAGCCGTCTTCTCGAGGAGTTCCTGCTGCGCGCGCAGGCCGTGAGCGATATCCGCGTCGGCCGTGCCGAGGGTGTTGAGGAACTTGACGCGGGACACAAGATCCGAAAACGACTCCGCCTCTAACAAGAGCTCCACCGCGCCAAAAGAGCCGTGCTTGTAGAGACTTGTCGCGCGCTTTCCGACCAGTTCGTGTTGGAGTTCGTAGGCTTCGCGCGCCTCGTCGAGGTCCGATTCGGCTACTGAGACGCGCTCATGGGTGGCGTCAAGGCGGTAGACCGCGGCGTTGTACTGTTCCGTTGCGAGCGCGAGCTCGCGGTCGAGATCATCAAGCTGGGCCAGGAACTCATCGAGCAGAGCCTGACGACGGGCCAATTCTTGCCGGAAGCGCAGTGTCTCGGAATTGACCGCGACATCTACGGGGGTGGTGGCGTCAGCGGACGGCGGGGTGCGGAGTTCCGATGCCGGATTCGCCGACTCGCTTGTGGAAGATTCTCCAGTGATCGGGGCCGCGTAGGCGGTGACCGCGCCAACGAATAGAACCGCCGCCAGTGTGATAGTCATCACTTGGGACGAGAGGGAGGTTCGAACCCTCATCCGTTCCGTCACGCGTTGCCCTTCTGTTTCCCGGGACGTAGCCGAGGTACTCCGTACGCATCGGCTGTCACACCGCGCCCCCAATCATCAATTCTATCACGAAACACACGCAAACCGCGGGCCAAATCGCCTGGGTGGGAGCGGTGTGGTACGCCTATCATCAATTCTAACGATGCGCATGGCGAGACTTAGGACGATGCATGGAGATTCGCGGGAGATTAGGCGCTGTCAGGCGGGTACATCCGTATATGCGCGCGGTGAACGGATCGGCGTCTGGGCTCGTCTGAACCCACATGGAAACCATACGCAAAGATACGGGCACGCACGGTCCGCGTAAGGCGCCATCGCGCGGCCCGGCGCACGTGTCTCCAACCGCTGTCATGGCCGTTGTGGCACTTGGTGTCATTGCGGTTCTGATGTCGTGCGCTACCCCTGGTTCGCGCCACTCAGGAGGGCCGCCGTCTCTTTCCGGGCTTGCCGGAAGTGATCCGGTAACGGTGACGCCACGCGGCGACGACCCCGTCGACAAAGTGCCGACGCCTGGTGCCCGAGCTCAGTTGCCCGCACCCCCTCCAGCTGAAACGCCGCCTTTAGCGGAGTGTACCGACGACAACGTGTCACGGAGCTGGTATTACACGCCCTCGCCTTCGTCCGGAGGCCGTCCGGCCGTGCCGCGGGATGCGGCGGCCCTCCTCGGCCGGTACGGAGGGGTGTGGCGCGCTGATACCTCGGCTAAGGTCGTGTACCTGACTTTCGATCAGGGGTACGAGGCAGGCCACACGGGGCGGATTCTCGACGTGCTCAAACGCGAGGGGGTTGCGGCGTCATTTTTTGTGACGCGTGGCTACATCGAAAACAACCCGGATCTCGTCGAGCGCATGACCTCCGAGGGTCACGTCGTGGCGAATCACAGCGCCACGCATCCGTCGATGCCCGAGATCGCGCACGACCCAGCGGCGTTCGAAGCGGAGCTTACGCGTTGCGCGGATGCATATCGCGCACTCACTGGCGTGAGCATGGCGCCCTTCTTCCGGCCGCCGATGGGCGAGTACAGCGCCCGTAGCTTGTGTATGACCGAGCGGCTCGGTTATACGACCGTAATGTGGAGTTTTGCTCACAGGGACTGGCTTACCGATGAGCAGCCGCCGGTTGCGACGACGCTTGCGCGTGTCGTGAATGGAGCGCACCCCGGGGCGATCCTCCTTCTGCACGCGGTCTCGTCGAGCAACACCGAGGCGCTGCCAGGAATCATCACGCGCCTGCGCGCGGAGGGCTATCGTTTCGCCTCACTAAACGAGCTGTCGCGCTGAGCCGGTCTTGGCATGTGAACGAATCGCTGTAGTCCATCGGTGTAGCTGCCGATATTCGCATACGTCATGACCAAGTCACCGCCCGCGCCGAAGTGGTGCGCGCGGGCTTCGCACACGCAGGGGTGATCATTTCCGTGTCCGTGTCTGAGGAGTCCGGGACCACACGACCTCGAAACCGCAGGCTCATGCTTGTCGCCGCGATAGCCCTCGCCGTTGTCGCCTTGGTCGGGGTGGCTGGTGTGTCGACGACGCCACTATTGTGCGGATCCTGTCACACGGTCGCACCGTCGTACGAGGGCTGGCAGGCGTCAGCGCACTCGGACGTGTGGTGTATCCAGTGTCACGCGGACTTTGGCCCGGCCGGTTGGGCGGGTGCGATCCTGAACGGCGCGGACGAACTCGTGAGGTACGCGGTCGATGCTCCTGCGAATCACGAGCTTGCCGCCACGGTTCCTTCCGAGCGGTGCGTCCGATGCCATGCCGATGCGTGGGCTGACGAGGCGTTTGCGGCGTCGCATCCGACCGTCGATGCCCGCTGCGGGGCGTGTCACCGCGAGGCGTACCACACTAACGAGCGAAACGTCTATCCCGAGATGGGGATTGCGGCCCGAGACGTCGTGTACGGTGACTCGGTCACGTGCGCAGAGTGCCACACCACCCGTCAGATGCTCCGCGCCGACATCATGGCGCATCCTTGCGAAATCGTAGAGACATCCGTGCAGGGAAGCGGTGAGGGTTGAGGCGGACAACTGCCCCAGTTGGGGCCCGACATCGCGGTGCTCGTGAGCGATGAGTTCTTCGACACGCAGCACGCGAGGTTCAGGTGCGTGGAGTGCCACGGCGGTGTCGAACCCGCGACAAGCCGTCGGGAGGCGCACTCAGACATGGATCCGGTCCCCTCGGCGGGATACGAGGACTCAGTCTGCTATGCGTGCCATGCGGCCACCGTATCGCGGTTCGCCCGCACGCTGCACGCTGAAACTCGCGGGCTCTCGGGCGACACCGAGGCGATCGTGCTGGGACGCGCCGGGGCCGAGAACCGCTCGGCGCTCGTGCCGGTTCTCGACAGGCAGTGCGGCCAGTGTCATGTGAGCGGGTGCGGCGACTGCCACGTCTCTCGACCACGTCAGGCGGAAGGCGGGCTTATCGACGGGCACGTTTTCCAGCGTTCGCCGAGCACGACGCTCAACTGCGTGGGCTGTCATGGCAGCAGGGTTGAGCGAGAGTTCATCGGCAGAGGTGAGGACGTCGATCGGGGCGAGCGGAAACCTGACGTGCATCGTCTCCAGGCCGAGAAGGAGTGCGTGGATTGTCACACCCGCGAGTGGATACACGGGGACGGCCCGCCGTACGACGCGCGCTACGACAACCCCGAGCCGCCGCGATGCGTCAACTGTCACGAGGCCTCAGATCAGTTCATGGCCGTGGAGTACCACCGCGAACACGCCCACCCGCTCGCTGAGGTCTGGCTCCAGTGCCAGGTGTGCCACGCGCAACCCTACAACAACTGCGCGAACTGTCACGTGGCAGATGACGACGGAGGCTTGCCGTACTATGTTAACGAGCGGTCGTACTTTGGTTTCAACATCGGTCGCAACGCAGCAAGGTCTGCCGAGAGGCCCTGGGATTACGTGGTTGTGCGGCGAGTGCCGGTCTTCTCGGAGACATTTGAGTACTACGTCGAAGATGCGCTCGACCGCTTTGAGGTGTTGCCCACATACAAGTACGCGACCCCGCATTCGATAGCGAGGCGGACCGGGCAGAACGCCTCGTGTGAGGCGTGTCACGAGGACGACACGGTGTTCCTTACACGCGAGGACCTAAACGAACTTCCGATTGAAGAGCAACGAGCGAACGAGGCAGTCGTGGTCGACAGGTGAGTGGTAGTAAGCTGGTACACATCGCCTCGGGCACGACTAAGAGTGAGGGAGACTACGTTGCTTTCGATCACCATTCCCAAAGGATCGCTCGAAGAGCAGACACTGTTCCTATTCGCGCAAGCTGACATTGAGATCAAGAAATCGAGCCGCGCGTACAATCCCACCTGCTCTGATCCCAGAGTTGAACGCGTGAAGATTCTTCGTCCACAGGAGATTCCGGTGTTTGTGCAGGATGGCTACTTCGACCTGGGGATCAGTGGGCACGATTGGATTCGCGAGTCCGGTGCGGACGTGGTTGAGATCGCTGAGCTCCCGTACGCGAAGACGGGTGCCGGCGTTGTACAGATGGTACTCGCTGTGCCGCAGGATTCGCCGGTGACCTCGGCACGAGACATCGCCCCAGGTAGCCGCATCACTACCGAGTTCCCCCGAACTACCAAGGCATTCTTTGACGACCTCGGCATACCGGTCGAGGTCTACTTCAGCTACGGCGCAACCGAGGCGAAGGTGCCTGAGATGATGGACGCGCTCGTCGACCTCACGGAGACGGGCTCCACGCTTCGCCGGAACGGTCTGAAGGTCATTGACGTCATCCTCACTTCGACCACGCGCCTTGTGGCAAACAGGGAGTCGTGGGCCGACCCGGTCAAGCGCCGCGAGATCGAAGAAGTGCGCACTTTGTTGCTCGGTGTCATCGAGGCGAGGGGACGTGTGCTGCTCTCGATGAACGTTCCGGCCTCAAAGATCGACACCGTGGTCGCGGTGCTCCCCGCCATGAAGCGCCCCACCGTGAATATGCTGTACGGGTCGGAGGACTTTGAGGTCACGACGGTCGCCGAGAAGTGCTTGGTCAACACGCTCATCCCGGCCCTCAAGGCGGCCGGCGCCGAAGACATCCTCGAGATCCCCATCACGAAGATCGTGCGATAGGCGCGCTTGCGAGCGCTCGGCGGGAGAGTGCGGTGCGAAGGCGATCGTGGTGGTAGAGGGCGCGGACGGGGGTTTGCGGACAGGGCGTGGACAGGCGTTTGCGCCACGCTCGGGCGGTGTGGTATACATACGTTCCGCCGCACGGCGAATCGGATATTGCGGGGTGGAGCAGTCTGGTAGCTCGTCGGGCTCATAACCCGAAGGTCGCAGGTTCGAATCCTGTCCCCGCTACCAAGAAATTTGCAGGTCAGCACCGGAAACGGGAGCTGGCCTGTTTTGTCATGTCAGACCCCTGTCTAACCCCTGCCTAACACGCCGCTTTGATCTCGGACCGCCGCCGGTCGTGTCGCGCGGCAAACCACTTCATGTCAGACTGAGAGACTAGGATTGGCGACCCGAGGTCGAGGAGGTGTGAAGGGTGAATCCGCAGGCGGCGAGCAAGTTGAGGGGAGCGTTCTTCACCCCCCCGGAGATGGCCGAGTTCATTGCACACTGGGCGCTCCGAACACCGGAAGATTGGGTCTTGGAGCCATCTTGCGGCGAAGCCGCGTTCTTGTTGCCCGCTATCGAACGGCTGCGCGCACTCGGCCAGAACGATCTGGGCATCTCGCAGCAGGTGTGGGGTGCCGAACTTCATGCCCCTTCTGCCAAGATCGCCTGCAAGGCAATTCTTTCATCCACCGGCGTTAGCATCTCTGATCGGGTCCGCGTGGGTGACTTTTTCGAGGCGCGTGCAGGGCGCGACTTGCCCTTGATGGATGCGTGCATCGGCAATCCGCCGTACATCCGCTACCAGTCCTTTGTCGGCGATGCCCGCAAACGGGGTCGAGAGGCAGCCTTTGCGGCTGGCGTCCCAATAGATGGGCTCGCTAGCTCATGGGCGCCGTTCACAGTGCATGCGGCGTCATTCCTCAAGCCTGGCGGTCGGTTAGGACTTGTATTGCCCGCAGAGCTGCTATCGGTCAACTACGCAGCCCCCGTTCGTCGGCACTTTCTCGATCATTTTGGGTGTGTTCGAGTCATTCTCTTCGAAGAACGGGTGTTCCCGGGTGTACTCGAGGAAGTGGTTCTCCTGCTCGCCGAGGGTGAAGGACCGTGTGACAGGTTCGACATAGTACAAGTCGCCGGCCTGTCCGATCTTGTGACCCTCGAGAAGCGGGAGTGGTCAACGTCGCCCGATGCCGGGAAGTGGACAAGGCTGTTGCTTCCGGAGTCAACGCGTGAAGCGGTTGTTGCGATCGACGCTCTCGGAGGGTTCACTTCACTCAGTGACGCAGGCACGCTCTCAATTGGAATGGTCACGGGACGCAACGACTACTTCTGCATCAGCGAAGCTGAAAGGATCGCTCACAACTTAAGTCATGCTCAGCTGCGCAGGATGCTGCCGCCAGGGTCCAAGCATGCACGCGGCATCGAGTACACATCCGCGCACTGGGAGCACGCAAGGGACGAAGGCTCGAGAGTCTGGCTGTTCTCTCCGTCGGGTTATCCAAGCAATGCGGCGCGAGCATATATCCGAAAAGGTGAAGAACTTGAGTTAGACCAAGCGTACAAGTGTCGTGTGCGAACACCTTGGTTCCGTGTCCCGACAGTGGAGGCACCGGATCTTTTCATGGTCTATATGGCCGATGCGGGTCCTCGGTTCATTGAGAATCCGTTGAGGGTACTCAACGTTAACTCGGTTCACGGCCTGTACCTTAATACAGCATGTCGGGGCTTGGCCTCAGTGTTACCGACGGCGTCGCTCTCGACGTTCACCCTACTCGGGGCAGAACTCGTGGGCAGGTCGTACGGCGGCGGTCTGTTGAAACTCGAGCCGCGTGAGGCGCTGAACCTCCCAATTCCATCGGCCGCTTTGATCAAGAGCTGCAAGAAGAAGCTTATGAATGCCAAGCCCGCAGTGGACCTGTACTTGAGACAGGGCCGCTTCGAGGACGCGGTGCAGGTCGTTGACGACATCATCCTCGTGCAGGGGATGTCGCTCCACCCCTGTGTCGTTGAGGGGCTGCGGCACGGTAGAGAGCATTTGTTCGGTCGGCGCAAGAAGCGCAGCCAAGGATAGGAGAGCGATGGGGGTACACGAGGCGCTCATAGGGGCAATCAGAGCGGCCGCTCCGAAGCCGGATGCGTCGGCGAAGCAGTCTGAGAAGAAGAACTACTCCGAGCGGCTCTCGAACACGATCGCGAGAGCCTTCGCCGGGGAGCTGCGTATGGCTGGCGTGATGGATTGTGCACCGCTCGTGAAGGAAGACGGAGCCGCGTACGGCTCAGAGCGTCGAATCGCAGGCGGTATAGGTGCGAAGAAGGTGGACGTGTCATGGTCGACGGACACCAGTGGGTTGCTGCTGGGTATCTCGATCAAGACGATCAGCTTCCCCGATGCTCGCTCCGGCAACTATCAGAAGAACCTCTCAAATCGGCGCGGTGACATGCTCTTTGAGGCGGTCACCTTGCACCGGCGGTTTCCGTTTGCTGTGCTCGGCGGACTCTTCTTTTTGGATGTTGGTGCCACTTCGGACCACACGGATCGGCGCTCCTCAACCGTACAGAACGCGCATGACCTGTTGCGCCTCTTCAGCGGCAGGCCGGATCCAGCGGGAAGAGAAGAGCAGCTGGAGCGCCTCTACGTCGTCACCTACGACGCGACGCCAGGAAGCGAAAGCATTGAGATTCGTGAAGCTGGCCGTTTCGATGAACCCGCCCTTGACGCGAGTCACGTACTCGCAGAGTTGTTGAGCATCGTGGCAGACCGCAACTCGGACTTCTACGACTTCGTGGACGGAGTACTTGTTCCCCGTCGTAGTTAGACAGAGTTTAGAGAGAGTTGACATAATAGAGTAGAGCGCAATATACTCCTACTGTCTAACCGACATGCAGGAGGTATTCGCCGTGTTGACCGAAGAGGAACTTGTTAGAAGCGCCCGACAGCTGGAGACCGCGATCCAAGAGCACGCGTTCGAACTGCTGCGAGTCCAGGGGTCGTACGACCGAGCCCAAAGTCTGATTGTGGTGGCGAGCGATGTGAGCAGGATTGCCTCGCGATTGGATGAGCTTCTCCAAGAGGTGACTACTACCACGGCCACCAGCGGGACCTCATCTGAACCGAAGCGTCGAGCGAATGGTCGGAAGCCCGCCCTCGCCAAGTACCCTCGGTTCTTCGTCAGCTCTGACCGCGTTGTCAAGATTGGCAAAGGCAAGCAGAAGTCGGCCAAGGAGTACCGGCACGAGGCGACGAAGAGATCATTTGATCAGCTAGCTCGGTGGATCGAATCTCAATCGGTTGCCGGTCGTCGAGAATGGCTGGCTAAGGATGCAGACCTAGAGCTGAGTGAGCACGTTCCCGCCTATCAGACGTACCTGCTGATCGCGGCGCTGTCTTCCGCGGGAGTCCTTCGTCAAGTCAAGCGAGGCATGTACTCACTTGGTCCGAACACCGGAGGTCCCAAAGAGTGGTGGGACGTACTTGACTCACTGCCTCCGTTCGAGATGGAGGCGTAGTCGCAGATGGTCGCTCAGTCCTCGCTCTCCAACGTCGACGTGATCGTGTACGCGCTTGCTGACCTGGGCGGAACAGTGACTCAGGTGGCGCACGAGGCACTCGCGTACAGGGCGTTCGAACTTGCGCCAGATCGCTTCTCGTGGACCTTGCCCGAATACCGGCACCTGCCGGACAAAGACATTGCCCGCGTGGCGCTTGTAGACGCTTCGAGAGATAAGTGTGGCAGCTTGGTCATCGGCTCGGTAAAGGCTGGCTACTGGCGGCTCACGCCGGCTGGCGTGAAGTGGTTCGCAGTGCATGGCGACAAAGTGGCAGCCCGGTTAGGCCGTTCTGCACCATCGTCCAGTGGTCGTCCGAACGATGTGAAGCGGATCGTGTCGAGGACGAAAAAGCATTACGTGTTCAAGGAGTTTCAAGCAGGGCGGCTGGAAGAACTGCCCGCGGCGGCTTTCGCGGACATGCTTGGCTGCAGCCCGGATGCGTCTTCGAAGGTGATGAGAAGCAGACTTGACGCACTTGAGAGCGCGGCTGAAGCGTCGAACGAAATAGAACTCAAGGACATGGTTACGGCGCTTGTGGAGCGCTTCGCATCACTTCTGCATGGAGGAGGCTCTGATGAGGCCCGGTAAGGCGATGCCCGTTGAGTTAACGAAACGTCATGGACAGATTGTCGCTTCTGAGTCCATTCGCGATGTATTCGATGCGCTGCGTGAACTCGTAACGAACTCAGATGATAGCTACCACCGGATGGGTCACAAGGGCGGCCGGATAATCGTCGAGGTTAAGCGTCATCGAGGTAGCGTTCCCTCGGTCATCAGAATCCGTGACCGCGCTCAGGGTATGACGTTGGAAGAAATGAAAGCGAAGATCCGGCGCGTCGGCGACCGGACCAGCAGTTCAGGGGACCGGGGGTTCTTCGCCCGTGGAGCGCGTGACTGTGCAGCGTTGGGGGACATGACGTTTGAGTCGATTAAGGACGGGCGCTACCATAAAGCGCAGTTCACCAGGAACTGGGACTTCATTCCCTGGGAAGCCGATGGGCGCAAAGGTGGGTCTCCGCTTGCCACCAAAGAGGATCACGACCGCCTTGGCATAAAGGGACACGGCACTGTGGTGACGATTGAAACCCAAATGAGGGTTCCCAGGTTTCGCACGTTCGAGGAGCGTCTCCCGCTCTTCTGGCCGCTCCGCGACATTCTCGATGAGAACGGCCCGTCTGAGGTGCTCATTGCAGACGGGACCCAGCAAACACTCGCCCCGATTAAAGTGTGCTACCGGATGCCAGAGGCAGAGTTGGTGCTTGATGAGTCATACGCCGTTCCCGGATACGAGGGCGCGTCTGCACACCTCCGCATCTACAGGGCGCCTGATCCCCTCGTTGACGACGCGGACCGATTTCGCCGGTCAGGCATCATCGTCAAGGCGACTCGAGCAATCCATGAATGTTCCTTCCTGCTGGCCCGAGAGTTGGAGAGCGAACCGCTTGCGCGCCGGTACTTCGGGCGTCTTGAGTGCGAGTTCATTGACACCATATGCGAGGAATGGGATGCAGCACGTGAAGCCGGGGAATCACACACCGCGAAAAATCCCGAGTTCCTAGTCGATCCGCAGAGGCAGCGTGGGCTCTCCAGAACTCATCCGTTCACGGCGGCGTTGTATGAGTATCCGACGAGCAAGGTGCGAGAACTCGTGGCCGAAGACCGGCGTTCGGTGACCCAGGATGCGGGCAGCATCGGCAGCGAGGCACTTCAGAAGAGGCTGAGGGATCTTGCCAAGCTCGCCGAGCGATTCCTGCAAGATGAGGGTGAGGCCGAGGACCTAATCACAGACGATGAAGAAGTGCAGGACGATCTGTTCCAGTCCGGCGTTCTCCTCGTTCCGACCTATGCCAAGATCCGAGAGGGGAGAGAGCGAAACCTGACCCTCTACGTGTCGACCAAGCTAGCGGTCACGAGTGAGACTGAGTTTGCTGTGACCGCGGATAGCGGCTCCGTAACCGTTGTCGATTCGGTTGTTTATCTCCGGCCTCACAAGAAGCGCCGGGACGTCATGCTCGGCACCATTGTTTTGCGAGGGGAGTCTACCGAGGAAGGCATTCTGGTCAGCGCGTCCGCGGTGGGATTGCCCAGTGCCGAAGCTCTGGTTAGCATCGTCCCTGATGCTATAGAGGATCGGAACTTCATCGAGAAGCTTGAGTTCGAACACAAAAACTACAAGGTGCGAGAGGGCCGTAAGAAGACGCTGAGGATATTCGCTCAATACCCGGATCTTGTCACTGGGGAAACACCAATCCGTGTAATCTCAAGCTCGCCGCAGGATGTCGTCGTTCGCGGTCACGCCACCCTTGTGCCAGTTGATGGAACAAACTTCGCGGCAGCGGAGATTGTCATTGAGGCTCGCCGTCAGCTCGCTGCGCCGGTGACCATCACGGCCTCCGCGAACGACGCGTCATGCGTCGCGCAAGTGAGGGTGGTCCAGGACGAGCGACAAGGTGTGCCGCTGAGGATTGACATAGTCGACAAACCACTGTGGGGCTTCAGGGCTCAGTGGTCCGATGCCGAGGGCAGACCCAATGTGCTGCAGGTGTCCGCACAGCATCCTTCGGTGAGGCGCTATCTCGGCGCAGCCCCGGAATACGCCGGTCAAGATTCGTCCCTTTGTCGACTGCTGCTTGCCGAAATCGTCAGCGAAGCAATCTGCAGACGGACTCTTACCTATCAGGCTAGGAATCGCTCCTGGGAGTTCGACTGGGCGCGGATGCAAGACAATGAGGAAATTGTCGACAACGTAATGGTTCATTTCAACCGACTCACTCAGTCATTCCTGCCAATGGCCCACAAGGCGATGCTTGGCGACAGTGAGGTTCGCAAATTCGTCGAGTCAACAGAGGCTACTCACAGGCAAGAGGACGGACAGCTCTTCTGAGACGTGATATATCGGGCTCGTATCGGCTTCATTCGAGTGTTGTGTTTAACCCGAACGTCGAAGTCCTCTTAGCGGTCATAGGGCTGGTCAACATCCTCAACACCTTGACGGTGCATCCGAGATTGACTGAGCAGGAGCGGTCAAGATGAGGCAAAAGTCCGTCGCGATGCGCCCTATGTGTCGCTGGTTATCCGTTCAGCCAGATCTCGTAGTCTGCGGCATCGCTAGGCAGGTACAGCTTCCATGTTGCGACCCACCGCCCAGTCTCGCTCTTGCCCGTGAAGTAGTACGGGCCGGGACCAAGCATGTCACGCATCACTACAAGGTCGTCTTCTGCGACGTACCAGTCTCTTGCCCGCTGCTCCAGCACCAACCCGACTCGGGCGACTGCGGTTGACGTTCCCAGTGCTCTGAGATACTCGATGACGTTCGATGAGTCCACGAATGGCAGCGATGCGAGACTGCGGAAGACTTCTTCCGGGCCGCCGCACAAGTCGGAGCGATTGACCGCGTCGACTAGCGTTCGTTCTCGGGACGACACCCGCACTACTCCTCCGGGCCGCCGAAGCAGTGTCGTGAAGCGGACGTCACCCTCGGGCTTCAACGGGCTTGGCAGGTCGTAGCGTTCGTAGGAGAAGCCGCGGTAGGCGAATCGCCTGACCCTTCTGGTGGTAGTGAACTGAACCCTACGCCATGGGGAGTGGGCGAGACCGTGTGCCTCTAAGGCAGAGTGATAGACGAGTGTGGTGTCGGGAGCCAATTTCGTCGCAACCACGAATGGGTCCGGTTCGACCGAAGCGTACTGACCTGCCCGAGAGACGTACACGCCTCGCACGACACGGTCGACGAGTCCTCTCCGAGTGGCTCGCATCAGGAGGTTGTAGTGTGTCTGACTCTCGCCTAGCTCGCTGCGGAACTCGTCGAGTGAGAACACGGGATGCACTTCTAAGTAGGACTGAACACCCATAATTGGTCTCCTTGACGAGATACTATCACTGAAAGTGACACTTTTGAGTCGAAATTCCCAATACAGACGACCTAGACCCTGCAAGAACTCCCAAGTTAGCGCAAAATCAGCGTATCAATCACCAACGCCGCCGATTCCACAAGGAGCCTGACGCAGGTCAGAACCGGCTCCCCGGCGGCAGCGTGAGAATGAACGTCGTGCCGACTCCGACTTCGCTCTCAACCCGCACCTCGCCGCCGATCAGCGTCGCGAATTGTCGGCACAGCGGAAGTCCGAGCCCGGTCCCTCTCGACTTCGCGACACCAGGCTGCTGCAACTGGACGAAAGGCTCGAAGATACGCTCGAGCTCCTCGGAGGGAATTCCTGGTCCCGTATCAGCGACCGAGTACGTCACTGAGCCGTCACCGGAGTCTTCAAGCGTGAGTGTCACTGCGCCGCTATCGGTGAAACTGATCGCGTTGCCGGTCAGGTTGAAAAGGATCTGCCGGACCTTCATCGCGTCTGAGATGATTTCACTCCCGGAGTACGTGCACGCCACATTGAGTGCCAAGTGCTTCGTTTCGGCGAGCGGCCGCATGTTCTCAGCGATCTCGTACAGGAGTGCCGCGGGGTCGAACGGTGCGCGCGTGATCTCGGTCGCTCCGATCTCCACCTTGGCCACGTCGAGGATGTCGTTGATGAGCGTCAAGAGTTGCTTGCCTGAGCGGTTGATCATCGCCGCCTGGCGGTGTTGCTCCTCGTTGAGGTTCCCGGCGAGCCCTTGAACCAGGATGCCGGAGAATCCGATGATCGAGTTCATCGGCGTGCGGAGCTCGTGACTCATGTTCGCCAGAAAGCGGGTCTTGGCGGTGTTTGCTTCCTCTAGGAGCCGGTTTGTCTCACGTAGCTCGCGCGTGCGCTCCTCCACGATCTCTTCAAGGCGGTCTCGATGGCGAGCCAGCTCGATTTCTGCGGTTTTTCGTGCCGTGATGTCGATAAGGACGCCCTGGAGCGAGTTGACCGTACCGTCGGTACCACGGACAGGCCAACTCTGATCTGCGACCCAGCGGGTCTCACCTTCCGGCGTAAGGATGCGGTACTCGAGTTCGATGTTGATGGCATCCGCATCAAGGTACGCCGCGATCTCCCGAGTGACACGTTCGACGTCGTCAGGATGGATGAGCCGACTGTGAAGGAATTTCTCTCGCATGAGCGTCGCCGCGTCGTAGCCAAACCGGGTGACACCGCGGGACACGAACTCGAGCGGCCAACCCTCGCTGTTTCCCCACGTGAACGCTACCGCTGGGCTGCGGGCGAGGATCTCGTCGAGGTCGACGATCCGCCGTTCGGCCAGGCGCCGCTCAGTGACATCGGTCATGATAGAGAGGGCCCACGTTTCGCCGCTCAGGACGACCGGTTTCGTCGCGAACCCGACCACGCGTTCGGTACCGTCCTTGCGGACTATGGGAAACTCGACGTAGGGCAGATCGCCGTTGAGCGCCTCGGTTGTGAGGCGCACCGCCTCCGCTCGGCGCACCGCATCAGGGTAGACGAGGTTGAACCATCCGTGCTCACGCACTTCGGCAAGCGTGTAGCCGCTGATTGCCTCCATCGCATCGTTATAGACGGCTACGGTGCCATCTTGCTTGGCGAGCGATATGCCTTGTTCGGTCTGCTCGATGATCGCACGGAACCTGGCTTCGCTGTCTCTAAGCGTCCGGTCGCGCTCGATACGCTCCTCTTGGTCAAGCATCAATCTCGCGATCAGGACGAAGCCGATGGGATAAAGAATGAGCACAGGTGCGGCGATGGCTGCGCGGATATCAGGTCCAATATCGCGCGGCAGGGTGACCGTCAACGCGAGCATGACAAGGTGCACCAACATGCCGAAGAGCCACAACGGGAGCGGACGATTGAGCCACGGGTATCGCCGCCGTAGATAGTACAGCGCTACGCCGAGCGCGGCTGACGTCACGATGACAAGAACGCCCATCGTCACGCCAGCGCTACCGAGCCACACACGGTACGCAATCGCCATTGCGGCGGCGAGGATGCCGGTGACGGGGCCTCCAAAAAATCCCGCGACCGCTAGCACGATCGAGCGACCGTCGAAGACGACACCCGGAGCCACCGTGACAGCGGTCATCATGCCGGCGATCGCTACTGAGCCGTAGAGAAGTCCCGAAAACACGTGGTGTCCGATGGTGTGCCGTTCCCACTGCCGCAGGATTAGCTGGTGCACCACGCTTAAGGTTATGAGCAACGCGATATTGTGGATCAAGCCGAGAACGACCACGTCACGCCCCCTTACCTTCGATCAAGGATAGGTGAACGCTGCGTGAATGTCAGTACGTGCCAGAGTGCTTGGAAGCTACGCGCGCGAATGCAGCGCGCGATAGATCTCGACCATCGCGAGTGTATCGTGGCGGCAGTAGTCGAGCAGGTCACGCCGGATCTGCTCGGCGCGTTGCGGTGGCGTGCCCGCCGCGAGCATCTCGGCCGTCGCGGCCATCGCTTGCTCGCCGTCGCTCACCACGAGCGCGTCGTACGGCGGAAGGTCGGGGGCGAGCACCTGGATTGCTCGCTTGATCGACCATCCGCGCGGACCGAGAATCGGGTGTGAGCAACCGTCTCGGACTACGCGCGTGCCGAGGTCGAAGGCCACTAAGCCCCCGCCGCGCGGAGACCTGAGGCTGGCGTACGAGACGCCCGCATCGGCGAGCTTTCGGGTCAGTGCGTCGAAAAACCCGGGAATCCGTTCGATCAGCGGTTGGCGCCACTCCGGATACCGTAGCGCGATGTCGACAAGCGCGGTGCGCTCGAACGTCGAGTAGTGCACGAACGTGCCCGAGGCGCCGAGGGTCTCGAAGAGGGAGTGCATGAACTCGAGCGCCGGGTCGTGCCGCGCGTGGTCGACGAGGTACTGGGCGTGGGTGAGCGTGCCGTCCTGATCGAGTGAGTGCACCGACCACTGCACCTTCACCGTCTGGAACGGGCTCGTTCCTGGGAACAGCGGAAGCGCGGGATTGACAGTCTCGAAGTCGACGAAGTACAGCGGGAATGGAAGCTCTGAGAGGCGGCTGAGGACGGTCGGCTCCGTGACGAGCTTTCCGTCGACAGCGACTGGGACCTCGCCGCGTGCACACCACTCGGCGAACTCGCACGGGTACGGACGGTCGCACGAGACCCCAGCAGGACGGTCGGGGACATCGGGCAGCGCGAGCACCGCCATCATCCGTGCGAGGTTGAGCGGTACCTCGCGCACGTACTCGAACGCATCCTGGGTGACATCCGTCGCGGCAAGGACGGAGTAGGGGTCGTACGCGCCACCTGGATACACGTAGGCGCGATCAAGGTGCATGAGTGAGACACGCCGCACATCGATCCCGCTGCCGAGCAAGACGTGCAGCTGCACCCCTACGTCGGGCAGGTGTTTTTCACGCCGGTAGCCGACGGTCGACTTGACCTCGATGAGCTCCCACCCGCCCTCGGGCAGCCGCCGCAGGACGTCAACGCGAACCTTCACGTTGTCGTGAGTGAATGCGGCCTCGAAGAGTGTCGCGGCCCCTTGGCCGATCAGGCCGCGAGTCCGAGTGACGGCGTCGCTGTGCTCGAGAGGCCCTTCTTCGATCAGAATGCCGTCAGGGTAGCGGGCTTGCGCGAGATCCCCCACACGGTGTCCCACGTCGAATCGCATCTGCTGTGCCGTGTCTGGCGGAGTGGCAAGCTCGTAGCGGTGGACCGACAGGTAGAGTGCGCGTGGACAGCGCAACCCCTTCACGTATCGCGATTTTGAGAGGCGGTCGGTCAGATTCATGGGTGCACCTTCGCTCGCCCGACTTCGTCAGTTCAATGTATCTGAAGGTTAGCGCACCGCTCTGACACGCGTCTGTCCGCGCTCTTACCTCACCTCCCGGTACCACGCGCCGTGCCGTTCCTTCGCGTACTCGGCGTCTATGTATCCTGAGAACATCGCTGGCAGCAGCGCCCGATTCGCCTTGAACACGAACGCAAATAGGTGTCCCGCGATGCCGAGCACCAGCAACACCGCCGCGACATTGTGTGTGGCCGTCGAGAGGAACACGAGCATGTAGGGCAGGTCGACACCGGGCAGGTTCTTGACGACCTTGACTAGGCCAGACACCGTGACCACGATGAGGTTCACTCCGATGAACGCATACGCCAGACGCTGCTCCGCCAGGTACTTGTGCGAGACCGGCTCCTCGCCGCGCCCAAGCATCGCCGAGATGATCTGAACTGACTCGCGAGCATCGCCCCGCCTCGGCAGAATTGTGAAGCGGCCGCGGGCCACCGAGAACACGACGTGAAAGGCCATCCCCGCGATCAGGATCATGGCAGCGACGTAGTGGATGATGAGCGTGATGCCGTAATCGGCCGCCCAGGCCATCCCAGGCAGGCTCGCGATGCCGAACCGTTCGTACATCGGCATCTGGCCGAAGCCCGAGAATACGAGGGCGAGCGTCGCGAGGGAGACCGTCCAGTGCGCGATGCGGTTACCGAGAACCTGCCGAAGAATGCGGGGCGCGCGATTCGATGGTGCGACAGGGCGGCTCACTCGGCGTCTCCCTTCATCGCCTTTACGGCTGCAAACGCGGCAGCGGCCACCCCGGCTACTGGTGCGATGGCGTATCCGAGGGCCATGCCGTTGACGGTGTCGAGGTAGTTCTCAGCGCTTGGTTTCATGCCGGGTACACCGGAGCGGACTTTCTCGGGAAGCGTCTCTCGGCGCTCGGCGATGGCGGCGTCAATCGCCTCGAAAGGCACCGGTGAGACGTAGAACGTCGAGGTCCCGCCGTTTTCCGTGGCGCCATAGAGGTGGCCACCGATCTGTGTCGCGCGAGTCTGGGCCGCGTCACGCATCTGCTCTTTTGGCCCGAAAATGACCGCGCCGTTTGGACACGCCGAGACGCATGCTGGCTGCTCGCCTTCCGCGATGAGATCGGCACACATATCGCACTTGTACATGACGCCCCCGCCGATAAGCCCCGGCGCGATCTTCATGTAAAGGCCCGTACCGGCCTGGCGTTGCGGGATGTTCCACGAGCACACCGAGCGGCACTTAGCGCCGCCCATGCAGCCGTCGGGGTTGATGGTTACCGCGCCCTCGGGCGTTTTGTCCATGACGCTGAACGGACAGAGGTTTGCGCACGGCGGATTGTCGCAGTGCATGCAGCGACGGGGGATACTGAGGCTGACGCCGTCGACTTCGACTTTCTCGACGTACGTCCAGTTGTAGGGGGTGAGCTTGTCGGTAGCCTCGCGCTCGGCCCGCCAGTCTTCAAAGGTGCCGCTCGGCCAGTTGGCGGGAATGTCGTCGACGGGGTTAGGGTATCTCGACTCGTTCTTCACGCGGCACGCGGTGACACATTCACCGCAACCCTCACATTTTGTGAGATCGATGAACGTGCCCACTGCGGTTTCGGCGGACGCGGCAACGGCGCGTCCAGGGGTTGCGAGGATGGCGGCGGCACTTGCACCGGCAAACAATGAACGGCCGAGGAACGCTCGTCTGCTGATCTTCTCCACGGGCGGGGTACCTCCAGGTGTGTTGTAGTCGCTGGCGTGCGGGGAATGGTTTTTGGAGTTCTAACATACCCCCATGGGTATGTCAAACACGCGAACCTCAAACCGGGACGCTGCGTTGCTCGCATTTTTCGCAGGGTGGATGTACTTTCGTTTCGTGGCTGCGGTGGAGTCGATGGAGAATCTGGCGGTACGTGTCGGCCTGCGCGAAAGGAGGAGTACGGATGCTTGTGAGACGTCGAATGTTGGCCCTGGCGACAGCGGCGATGCTCTCCGTCATGGTTGGTGCGGGTGGGTGTGCGGTGCCGTCTCCGCCGGACGGCGCGCCTCAGTTGCGTGGCGTGATCGTTTCGGCCGAGCCGGGCAGTGACGGCGGCACTGTGCGGGTCGTGTGGGACGAGTCGGTCGGAGAGATGATGGATCTTGACTCGTGTGACGTGCGGGTGGGTCCTGAGACCGAGGTCTTCGACGCCGCCGGCGTGCTCGCGGACTTTTCAGTGCTCACCGAGCGTGTCGTGGTCGACGTGTGGATCAGCGGTCCGATCGCCGAGTCCTACCCGCCGCAAGCGACCGCAGATGCGATCGAGATCGTTGGCACTTTCGACGCGAACCGGCCGCTACCGATACCGGGCGGGCTGGTTGAGCCGTAGCAGGACGCCCGTGTTAACCGCAGGTCAGGTAAGGAGTACGGCGGAAGGCAGGGATCGCCATGGACGCACGCCGCCTTGTCGCGGACAGGCTCTACGCGCAACCCACGCTCGAGGGAGCCGGTGTGCGGCTCAAGCGCGCTTTCGGATTTGGCGCCGAGCACCTTTTCGACCCGTTTCTGATGCTCGATGACTTCCGCGGAGACGACCCCGCCGACTACCGCGCAGGCTTTCCTTGGCACCCGCACCGGGGTATCGAGACGATCACGTACATGCTGCGCGGCGATGTCGCGCACGGCGACAGCCTCGGCAACGCGGGCGTGATCGGTGCCGGCGACGTGCAGTGGATGACCGCAGGTAGCGGCATCATCCACCAGGAGATGCCCGAGGGCGATGCCGAGGGGCGCATGGGCGGCTTCCAGCTCTGGGCGAATCTGCCCGCAGCCGACAAGATGATGGACCCGCGCTACCGCTCGCTTTCCGCTGACGACTCGCCGCTCGTTACGACAGCGTCCGGCGCTCACGTGCGCGTGATCGCCGGCGAGGTCGACGGCGTGCGCGGCCCGGTCGACGACGTCGTCATCGACCCGGAGTACCTCGATGTCGCACTGCCCGCAGGCGCCGAGTTTGTCCACCCGATCGCGGCCGACCGCACCGCATTCGCGTACGTGCACGGCGGTGTCGCCGAGTTCGCACCCGGGGTCGAGGCGGGCAACACGACAGTCGTGCTCTTCGCCGAGGGGGACCATGTCCGCATCCGCGCGCTCGGCGACGAAACCGCGTGCTTCCTGCTGATTTCTGGGTGTCCGCTGCGCGAACCGATCGCGTGGCGCGGTCCGATCGTGATGAACACCGACGAGGAGCTTCGCACCGCGTTCGCCGAGTACCGTGAAGGCACCTTCGTGAAGGTGGGTGCGGTGCCGGGGGCGTGAGCGCTGAGGATCCCGGGACGGAAGGACACCCGATGACGCCCGAGCGGACCGCACTCATCGCGACGGTGGGCGCGGTGGTGACCGGAGCGGCTATCGCCGTGGCCGGCTCTGCCGGTGGTGCGACGGCGGGCGGCGTCCCACTCTTCGCCCTGGCGGTAGGTGTGGCGTTCGCGATCCAGTGGGTGGCATTCGTGCCGGCCTACCTGCTGCAGACGGAGCACTTTTACGACCTGACCGGCAGCCTCAGCTACATCACAGTGGTCACGCTCGTGCTCGTGCTCGCGCCAGAGCGCGACGTGCGCTCGCTCGTGCTCTGGGCGCTCGTGGTCGTGTGGGCGGTGCGGCTTGGCACGTTCCTGTTCGCGCGCGTGCGGCGCGCAGGCAAGGACGCGCGTTTTGACGAGATCCGCCCCTCGCTTGTGCGCTTCCTCATGGCGTGGACGCTGCAGGGACTTTGGGTGAGTCTCACGCTCGGCGCGGCGCTCGCTGCGATCACATCTGTCGAGGGCTCCGCCACTGGGGAGGGCGTGCTTGCAGGTGCGCTTGCGGGTGTCGATGGGTTCCTTGTTGCGGGCGTGCTCTTGTGGGCGGCCGGCTTCGCGATCGAGGCGGTCGCAGACGCCCAGAAGCACCGCTTCCGGACAGACTCGGCCAACCGCGGCCGCTTCATCTCGACGGGACTCTGGGCGTGGTCGCGCCACCCTAACTACTTCGGCGAGATCGTGCTGTGGGTCGGGGTCGCGATCATCGCGCTGCCGACGCTTGGCGGATGGCAGTACGCCACGCTAGTTTCACCGGTGTTCGTCTACGTGCTGCTCACGCGGATAAGCGGCGTACCGATGCTCGAGCGGGCCGCCGATGGCCGCTGGGGCGGCGACCTGGGCTACGAGCGCTACAAGGCGGCCACGCCGGTACTCGTGCCGAGGAGGCCGCGCGCGTAAGCGGAGGGCTCCGTTGGCCTGTCATCCCGATGGGTTACTCTCCTGTAGTCGGCCTGCACGCTGTCGCCTACCTCCAGGAGAGCCGCGGATGTCCCTGCGCACCACATCGATCGAAACCACGCTGGCCGAGGTGTTCGGCTATTCGGAGTTCCGCCCGCATCAGGCAGAGATCATCGAGCATGTGATCGCCGGCGGTGACGCATTCGTGCTCATGCCCACCGGCGGCGGCAAGTCGCTCTGCTACCAGATCCCGGCGCTGCACCGCCCCGGGGTCGCGGTCGTGGTCTCGCCGCTGATCGCGCTCATGAAAGACCAAGTCGACGCGTTGCGTGCCAACGGCGTCGCTGCAGCCGTCTTGAACTCCTCGCTTTCTGCCGAGGAGTCGCGCGCGGTCCTTCGCGACCTGCGCGCCGGGGCGATCGACCTCCTCTACGTCGCGCCCGAGCGGCTTGTGCTCGACGGGTTCCTCGGCGAGTTGGCGCGGCTCGAGATCGCGCTTTTCGCCATCGACGAGGCGCACTGCGTGAGCCAGTGGGGCCACGACTTCCGGCCAGAGTACGTTCGCCTGTCGGTGTTGCGCGAGCGGTTCGCGGGCGTGCCCATCGTCGCGCTCACAGCGACCGCCGACGAGCAGACGCGCGCGGACGTGCTTCGCCAGCTTGGGCTTGGCGACGCGCGGGTCTTCGCGACCGGGTTCGACCGGCCCAACATCCACTACTCGGCGGCGTACAAGAGCAAGCCGGCCGCACAGCTCGTCGAGTTCTTGCGCGAGTACCGTGGAGCGTCGGGGATCGTCTACGCGCTCTCGCGCAAGCGGGTCGAGCAGGTTGCGGAGAGTCTGCGCGCGGCGGGGTTCTCGGCGGGCGCGTATCACGCGGGCATGGACGCGGCCGCGCGTACGCGGGTGCAGGAGGCGTTCCTCGGCGACAGGCTCGACATCGTGGTGGCGACGGTGGCGTTTGGGATGGGGATCGACAAGCCCGACGTGCGCTTCGTGGTCCACTACGACATGCCCAAGTCGATCGAGGGCTACTACCAGGAGACCGGCCGGGCGGGGCGCGACGGTCTGCCGGCGCGGGCGCTGATGCTCTGGAGCATGCAAGACATGGTGACCGCGCGCGGCTTCATCGAGGCGGGCGGGAACGAAGAGCAGCGCCGCATCGAGTTGCACAAATTGGGTGCGATGATAGCGTTCGCCGAGGCGCTCTCGTGCCGCCGGGCCGCGCTGCTCGGCTACTTTGGCGAGGAGCTGGAGGACGCGTGCGGGTGCTGCGACGTGTGCGACACGCCGCCGGAGACCTACGACGCGACGGTGGACGCGCAGAAGGCGCTCTCGGCGGTCTACCGGCTGGGGGAGCGGTTCGGGCTCGGGTACGTGGTCGACGTAGTGCGGGGGGCGGCCATCGAGCGGATCCTCGCCAACGGGCACGACCGGCTCTCTGTCTACGGGATCGGCGCTGAGCACTCACGCGACGAGTGGACGTCGATCGTCCGCCAGCTTATCCACCGCGGCTACCTGCGCGTCGACGTTGCCGAGTACTCGACGCTCAAGCTCGCCGGAAGGGCTGGAGAGGTGCTGCGGGGCGAGGAGACGGTCGTGCTCGCGCGCCCGCCCGCGCCGCGCACAAAGACCCCTGCCGAGAAACCCGCCGCCAAGGGTGCGCGCGCCCCCCGCTCGCTTCAGACCGAGGAGCAGGTCGCGCTCTTCGAGCGGCTCCGCGAGCTCAGGCGCGAGATCGCCGCGGAACAACAGGTGCCCGCGTACGTCGTCTTCGCCGACGCCGCACTCGCCGACATGGCACGCCGTGCGCCGGGCACTCGCGAGGAGTTCCTCGCCGTGAGCGGCGTGGGGGCGGCGAAGCTCGAGCGCTACGGGGAGGCGTTCCTCGCGGCGATCGCGGAGGGGTAGGGGCGCCCTGTCTTTCGTTCATGACAGATGTTACACTTATTACACTTAGGGAGGGATAATTCGTTGAGGTGAGGTCATGAGCCGCCCATACAGTATGAAAGATACGGGCGAGTTGATCGTTCCGGACTCCGCAGATTCCGAGCAAGCCAAGCAGCTCCTCGACTTCATCGCTCGGGAAGGCGCTAGCGCAGTGCCGCGGCTTGTCAGCGAGAGTGGTCAGGAGGTCCGGCTGCCTCCTGCCGTATACCGCGCATTGGGGGAAGCCGCCGAAGCGCTAGCCGGCGGCAGCTCGGTCACGGTACTGCCGACACAGCACGAGCTAACAAGCACCGAGGCGGCAGATGTTCTCAATGTCTCCCGCCCCCACCTCGTAGGGCTCCTCGACGCAGGTGAGATTCCGTTTCACAAGGTCGGATCGCATCGGAGAGTTCGCCTCGATGACCTCCTGACGTACAGGCGACGCCGCGATAGCGGTCGACGCGAGGCGCTGAGACGCCTCACCCGTGACGCACAAGATGCCGGCCTGGACTTCTAACCTGTGGCGACTCGCGTGGTTCTCGATGCCTGCGTGCTCTACCCGGTGGCCCTCCGGGATTCCCTGCTCAGACTAGCGGAGCTAGACCTCCTGTAGGATGCGGATGATCCGGCAGTTCTCCGATGACACCAGCAATCCACCGATGTCGATCTGCGAGATTCTGGACGCCGTCGGTCGCTCGGCGCCCCTCTTCGCCGAGCGCGCACGCAGGTTGCTCACACAGCTCGGCGAGTGATCGATATGGCATCCGAGGTAGCGCTCGGGCAGACTCGCGCTCCCCTCGGATCGTTTACCCCTCTACCAGCGCGAGCTCGACCGCCGCGCGCGTGTGCAGCTCGCCGGTGTCGAAGAGTGGCACCGGCGAATCGTCGGCCGAGACGAGAAACGGGATCTCCGTGCACCCAGCACGATGCCGCCGACACCGCGCGCCACCAGCCCGGCGATGATCTCGCGAATGGGAGATCGTGCTGTGGACCGGGGTGGCGATCGTCGCGTTCCCGGTGCTGGAAGGGTGGCAGTACGCCACACTCGTCTCGCCGGTGTTCTGGCCGGGGAGGCCGGGGTAAGAATGTGGTGGTACGAAGTGGACTTGGACGTGACCGTCCCGGCCTGTTGTACTTGACGCCTCTCAAAAGACCGGCTGCTGCACGGTGGTGATCGAGATTCTCCACTGATGGCCACAGATTGCGGTCGTTCGGACTCTCCGGCTTGCGTTATACGCAGTGTCGATGTATGGTGCGTATAACAACTGGAGGTGGGCACGTGGAGCGACAGCCGCTTGAAGTCCAGACGATCTACGCCGAGCTGCTTGAGAGGATCGCTGCTTACGAGGCTTCGCGCACCATCGGGCACACTGCGGGTTCTTTCGTCACGAAGACGGTGAAAGGTCAGGAGTACTACTACTTCCAGCAGGTGGGGCCCGGCGCAGCTAAGAGCCAAACCTACCTGGGCCGACGGGATGCTTCACTCGACGAGCTGGCCGATCGGTTCGCCCAGGGGAGAGCGAATGTTGCCGACGACCAACGATCCATGGAGCGGCTGGCGGCTCTGCTGCGTGTGGGTGGCGCCATGGTCACCGATGCGCCATCGGCCCGTGTGCTTCGCGCGCTTGCGGACGCCGGGGTCTTCCATGCTGGCGGAGTCCTGGTAGGGACTCATGCGTTCATCGTGCTTGGGAATCTCCTCGGAGTCCGCTGGACCACTTCTCTGCGGACACAGGATGTAGGTATCGCGGCTGACCCCGGGCTTGATGTTGCGGTTCCGGGCGCTAGGGCCGACCTCCCTTCAGCGCTGGACAGCCTGGAGATGGGCTTCCTTCCGGTTCCTCGTCTCGACCCTAACAGCCCGTCCACTTCGTTCAAAGTGCGGGGACAGAGCCTGCGGGTGGACCTTCTGACGCCGTCTGCGAGGACTCGATCGCGTCCGGTGGACTTGCCCAGGTTCGCCGCTGTGGCGCAGCCCCTGAGGTTCCTGGACTACCTTATCGAGAAACCCTTGAAAGCGGCGGTAGTCGATGGCGGGGTGGTGGCAGTCAACGTGCCCGATGCGGCGCGGTTTGCTCTCCACAAGTTGATTATCGCAGGAGAGCGTCCGGCTGCGATGCAGTCGAAGCGGGAGAAGGACCTCTTGCAGGCGGCGCAGATACTCGAGGTGCTGCATGAGGATCGGCCGGGAGATCTCGTGCTTGCCTGGGAGACACTTGCTGCCCGGGGAAAGTCGTGGGTGAATCGGGTGGTGAAGTCCGTCGCAGCGCTTGATCGCGTTTCGCCCAGCGCTGCGCAGAGCGTTCGGGATCTCGTCGGATAGGCGACCTCCAGGATCGCGATGAGCGCGGGCCACACCCGGTCGGGCCTGGCGGTACGCCGAGCACGTCGGTCCGGCAGGCGACACGCGGAACCCAGACCCCTACTCCACCCAGTACTCGGGCCGGTCCATCGCCTCGGCGCACACGACTCGACCCCGCACCAGGCCGAGCGCATGCGGTGTGAGCGCGCGGACCATCCACGCTTCCTCAGGTGAGACAAGGTAGGGTGCCGGCAGGCCGTGAGGGTACGCCGGCACGAAACCGTGACGTGGATAGTACTCCGGATGGCCGGCAACGAAGACGAGAGCCACGCCGGAGTTGGCGAGGAGTTCGACTCCGCGTTCGATCAGGCGGCCGCCAACTCCCTGGCGCTGGGCCTCGGGCACGACCGCGAGCGGCGCGAGCATGGATGCCGAAATGTTGTGGGCACCGTTTTCAATCCGGGCGGCGGTGAAGAGGATGTGACCGACCGTGTGACCGCCATCGCGGGCCAGAAGTGAGAGCAGGGGATGTGCGGTCGGGTCGCCGATCAGCTCGCGAACGAGATCGGCCTCGTCTTCCTGCCCAAACGCTAGCCGCTCGACGGCGAGTACGTCATCGAGGTCCGATGCGGTGGCTTCGACGATCTCTAGCATCTAGGGGCTCCTTACCTCAGGTGCTCTTCGATATCTTCAGGCTTGAGGTTGTTGAAGTCGAGCGAGATGTCGTGTTCCTCTGCCAAACCCGGCGTCGAACGGGTATTGTTGAATCGGAATCACACATCGTTGCATAACGAGCCGCATGCAGCGTGACGCCGGGAGGAGCCCGCGTGATCAAGGTCGCCCTATGGGGAACTGGGATGATGGGGCAGGGGCTGCTCGGCTACCTTCTCGATCGTCCCGCTGACGTCGATCTCGTGGGCGCCATCGATATCGATCCCGCCAAAGACGGCGCGAGTGTGGGCGAGCTTCTTGGCAGGGAATGTGACGTGCGGGTGACGACCGACTCAGAGGCGGTGCTCGCGCGAGCACCCGACGTCGTGTGTATTTGCACCCAAAGCAACCTGCACGAGATCACCGGACAGGTGGAAGCGAGCGTCCGTGCCGTCGCGAATGTGCTCTGCACAGCCGAGGCGCTTGCGTACCCGTGGGCGAGCGATCCTGAATGGGCCGAACGGATCGATGCGCTCGCGCGCCAGCACGGTGTTTCGGTTCTCGGTACCGGCATCAACCCGGGATTCGTGTTGGATGCGCTTGTTGTGGCGTGGACATCGGTCTGCCTGCGGGTCGACCGCATCGAGGCGCGGCGCGTCAACGACCTGTCGCCGTTTGGGCCCACCGTGATGGCGAGCCAGGGCGTCGGCGTGACCGTCGCGGAGTTCGAACGCGGCGTTGCCGACGGCACGATCGCCGGTCATATCGGCTTTCCCGAGTCGATCAACCTCATCGCGCGCGCGCTTGGCTGGACGATCGACGAGATCGCCGAGGAGCGCTCGCCGATCGTCTCAAGCGTGCTACGCCAGACGCCACATGTGCGCGTGGAGCCAGGTACAGTGGCCGGTTGCACTCACGTCGCTCGCGGCTACAGCAGAGGAGAGCTCAAGATCGAGCTCATCCATCCGCAACAGATCCACCCGCACCTTGAAGGCGTTGAGACCGGAGATAGTATCCGCATCTATGGTGACCCGGAGATCAGCATGACCAACATGCCCGAGGTGCCCGGAGGCAAAGGCACGTACGCGAGCACGGGCAACTACATCCCGCTCATCGGCGCGGCACCGCCAGGTCTGCTGACCGTTGTCGACATGCCGCTGCCGAGGTTCTGGGAGCCAACGCGTACGGGAGGCTGGTGCGGCGATGACGCGCGATCGTTGTGAGGTCGATCAGTGGGTCGAGATCGAGCGCGTATTGCTTGAGCCTTCCGATCGGGCGGGAAACCTGCCCGACGACACCGCCGCACAGCCGCTTCGCGTGTGGGTGCGGGGGTTCGCGCGCGATGAGGTCTCGCTCGGCGAGGAGTGTGAGGTAGAGACGGTGACGGGCCGCGTGGTCGCTGGCGTACTCACGGCTGTCAACCCGGGGTACACGCACACCTTTGGCACCCCGCCTCCGGGCATCGCTGGGATCGGGCGCGATTTGCGCGCGAGGGTAGCCGCGTACCGGGCAGACGATTCCGAGGCGACCGCCCACAGGCCGGGTGAGTGACGTGCCGCGTGTTTCGCGCACCGAGGCGCTCATGGCGCGGCGCGGCGAGATCATGCAGCGCGCGCTTGGCATGGACTACGCCGCATTCGAGCGCACTCCCATCTCCTTCGATTACGAGGCGCTCATGGGAGCGCACGGCTACTCGCTTGACGGCATCATCGCGATCCAGCGCGCGGTGGGCGTAGGCGGTACGCCGCTGCTCGAACTGCGCAACCTCACCGACCTCGTGCGCTCCTACGCTGAGCCGGGGTGCGGCGCGCGCCTGTTCGTGAAAGATGAAGCCGCCAACATGGCAGGTTCGTTTAAGGACCGGCGCGCGTCGATGAGCATCCACGTGGCGCGCGAGAAGGGGTATACCGGCGTGATCGCGGCTACCTCGGGCAACTATGGAGCGGCAGTGGCTAGCCAGGCGGCGCGCGCTTCGCTCGCGTGCATCATCTGTCAGGAGGCGTTTGACTCGGTCCACCTCGGCCAGCCCGAGATCATCGAGAAGGCGCGACTCTGCGAGGCGTTTGGCGCCGAGGTCGTGCAGATGACGGTGGGGCCGGAGCTTTTCGCGCACATGCTTGAGCTGCTCGAAGAGACTGGGTACTTCGCTGCTTCGCTCTACTCGAGCTTTGGCGTGTCTGGCATCGAGACGCTCGGGCATGAGATCGCTCACCAGATGCGGGAACTCACCGGCGCGCCGCCCACACATGTCGTCATCACGCACGCCGGCGGCGGAAACACCACCGGCACCGCGCGTGGGCTCAAGCGTGCCGGTGCCGGTGAGACCGAGATCGTGAGCGCGAGTGTCGACCTGAGCGGGCTCCATATGGCAAGCGACACCGACTTCAACCGCAAGTCGTTCACGACGGGGCACACCGGCTTTGGCGTTCCGTTCGCGACCTGGCCCGACAGGGCCGACGTGCCGCGCAACGCCGCCCGCGCTCTGCGCTACATGGATCGCTACCTCACCGTCACGCAAGGCGAGGTCTTCTACGCGACCGAGGCGCTCGCCAAGCTCGAGGGTCTCGAGCGCGGGCCGAGCGGCAACACCGCGCTTGCCGCCGCAATGTCGCTCGCGCGCGATCTGCCGAGCGATGCGACGGTGGCCGTGCAGGAAACCGAGTACACCGGCGCGGGCAAGCACCACTGGTCGCAGCTTGCGTTCGCTGCCGAGCGCGGCATCGAGGTGCGGGTCGGTGATCCGCGCGAGAGCGTGCCGGGGCGCAGTGTCGTCATCCCCGAGGCGCCCGAGCAGATTCGCGCGACCGACTTCGACCTTTCGCGCATGCACACGAGCTACGTGCGTAACGCGCTCGCGCACGCGCCTGCGGGCTACGTGCCGACCGCCGATGACATCGCGTTCCTCGCCGAGGATACGAACACGACGCCCGAAGTGGTCGAGGAGATCGTCGCGTCGCTCGCGGCGGGGAAGTGAGGCGGCGTGGCAGGCGGGGTCGCGATGCTAGATCAGCCGGATCTCGACCGGGGTGTCGATGCCGGCGAACGCCTTGCAGTCGGCCGTGACGAGCGGGCAGGAGAGCTCCTCGGCAAGGGCAAGGAAGAGGGCGTCGTAGACAGCGAGCCGGTGTTTCCGCGCCAGGGCAGATGCTCGCTGCAGCTGCCTGGTGCCGGTGTAATAGAGGTGCAATCGGGCGCTTTCGAGAAGATCGAGGATCTCATCGGTTTGCTCGAGCGGGAGTCCGGAAGAAAGCAGTGTGTTCGCGATTTCGACAGGCAGCACGGTAGGCGCAGAGACGATGCGAGTACCGTCAAGGTGAGACTGAAGGAGATCCTCGGCTTCTTCCAGACCAGCTTCGTCTTCCTTATAGAACCACTTGTAGGCGACGCATGAGTCGACAACGACCTGGATACTCATCGTTTCCATCCCTCCGGCGTGTCTCGCTCGCGGTCCGCCCGGATCTGTGCGACGTAGTCGAACTCGTAGCCGATGGGCGCCCTCTCGCGAATGCGCTTGAAGCCGTCGATGGCTTTTTGGATATCCTTGCGACGCCTTTCAGCTTCCGTGAGCTCTTGCACGTCGGTGATATAGCGTGCGCTCGCCTCGGCGATGAACCCGCTTCGCGATGTGCCGAGCACCTCTGCGGCCTCATCGATCTTGCTTACCAGTTCTTCTGGCAGAGAGACATTCACTTTGTACGTCGCCACGTTAACCACTCCGTTCAGATACACCAATCGGATACACCACGAGTGTATCTCGCCGCTCTGACACCGTCAATCGCGTACTGAGGAGGAGGCCCACCCCATGGTCCGCCCCGACACCTACAAGGAAGTCCGCGCCCACCTCGCCGATCTCGACGACACCGCGCTCGAGACCCGTTTCTGGGAGCTCTCGCGGGAGGTTGTCGCGCCGCTCGTTGAGCTGGCACGCACACACACGTCGCCCTCGATAGAGCGCAGCGTGCTCATGCGCATGGGCGTGGATTCGCCCACGTGCCAGGCGGTCGTCACCGGGTGTGAGACGCGCGGACTCCTCGGCCACGGGGCCGGGCACGTGGTACTCGTGGCGATGCAGGAGTGGGAGTGCGACGCGCTCACGGCGGCAGCCCGGCTCGCCGCGGGTGAGGGCTGGGAGATTGCGGAGGCGAAGTGGGGTGGCGCGCGGTGAGTCCGTCGTGGCGCGAATCGCTCCCGCCGCTCGAGCCGCACGCGAAGCTCGACGTCGAGGCGCTCCTCGAAGGACTCGAGCACTACCGCCCGCGCCGTCGCGGCTGGACGTGGCGCACGCCGGTACCGGATCAGCGCATCGGCCCGTTCACCTACCACGAGACGAGCGCGCCGCTCACCCGCAGCGTGCCGCTGCCCGCCGCGCACTACTTTGGCGACATCGACCCGCAGCCCGACTGCGTCATCACGACCGAGATCGCCTCGGGCCGCCCCGAAGACGACGTCCGCCGCATGCGCATGGCCGCGTGGCACGGCGCCGACCACATGATGGTCATCCGCACCGCAGGCCAGAGCCACATGGACAGCTTGCTCGAAGGCACGCCGGAGGGTGTCGGCGGCGTCGCCATCACTCGCAAGCAGCTTCGCTTCACGCGGCGCGCGCTCGACCTCATCGAAGACGAGGTGGGCCGCCCGATCAACTTCCACTCCTACGTGAGCGGGGTGGCAGGTCCCGAGATGGCGGTCATGTTCGCCGAGGAGGGCGTGAACGGCGCGCACCAGGACCCGCAGTACAACGTCTTGTACCGCAACATCAACATGTACCGCTCGTTCGTGGACGCCGCGGTCGCCAAGCACGTCATGGCAGCCGCCGGGATGCTGCAGATCGACGGCGCGCACAACGCGAACGCAACCGCCGTCGAGGCGTGGAAGGTCATGCCTGAACTCCTCGTTCAGCACGCCATCAACACCGCGTACAGCGAAGCCGTGGGCATGCGGCCCGAGCAGATCGCGCTCTCGACGGTGCCGCCGGACGCTTCTCCCGCGCCGTGCATGCGCATGGACCTGCCCTACGCGATCGCGCTTCGCGACCTCTTTGGCGGCTACAAGATGCGCGCGCAGCAAAACACTCGCTACATGGAGTCCGATACGCGCGAGGCGACCGTCGCGCACGTCATGAACCTGCTCGTCTCGCGGCTTACCTCGGCGGATATCCAATCGACCATCACGCCGGACGAGGGCCGCAACGTGCCGTGGCACCACAACAACGTCGCCGCCGTCGAGACCGCCAAACAGGCGCTCATAGGGATGGACGGCCTGCGCGAGATGGTGCAGGTGGACCGCGAGGCGCCCGAGGTGGCCTCCCGCGTGCGGGAGCTGAAAGAGCGCGCGGTGCTGTTCTTGGAGGCGATGGTCCGCGACGGCGGGTACTTCGCGGGCGTGGAGGACGCGTACTTCGTTGACTCCGGCGAGTATCCCGAGACGCACGATGACGGCATCGCGCGCGCGAGCAACGGCGGCGTGGCCGCGCACAGCATCGTGCCGCGAGCCGACGACTACCTCGCGCCGGTCTGCCACCACTTCGGCGAGAACCATCTCGAGCTGCTGGCCGGGTACGGCGAGGGCGAGGGGCTCGCGTCGCCGTGCGCACTCATCGGCGGATGCACGCTTTGCGACGACACCCGCGTGCCCTACATCGACGAGCTCGATCCCGAGGACAACGCCGCCGCCCGCCTCGCCCGTACCGCGGACATGCGCGAGCGCGGCCTCATCAAGCCGGAGGTCGAGTGGACCGGCGATGGGGTGGTGGTCGTGCAGATGCTGCTACCGGCGGCAGCCGATGTGGCCGAGGCCGCCGCGCTCAAGCTCGGACGCGCGATGAACCTCACAGAGTGCGAGGTCATCCACAAGCGCGTCATGCATCCGGCCGAGGGCACGCTCTGCGAGCTCAAAGGCCGCCTCGATGTGGCGATCGACCCGGCTACGCTCGTGATCCCTGAGCCGCCCGAGACGCTCACCGACGAGGAGATCCGCGCCTTCGTGGCCGAGCGGGGCCTCAAGGTCGTCGCGGCCACCGTGGGCAACGACGAACACTCGGTGGGGATGCGCGAGATCATCGATATCAAGCACGGCGGTCTCGAGAAGTGGGGGTTCGCAATCGAGTACCTCGGCACGAGCGTGCCCATCGACAAGGTGCTCGACGCCGCCATCGAGCATGCCGCCCATGCGGTGCTCGTCTCGACGATCATCACGCACGCCGACATCCATCGCCTCATGATGGAAAAGCTCGCAGACCTCGCCACCGAGAAGGGCGTGCGCGACCGGCTGCTACTCATCAGCGGCGGCACGCAGGTCACCGACGAGCTCGCGCGTTCGTGGGGGATGGACGCCGGCTTCGGGCGGAGGACGAAGGGCGTGGATGTGGCGAGCTTTATCGTGAAGGCGCTGCGGGAGCGGGACAGGGCCTCGTGAAGGCGAACTCGGCCGGTCGTGCGAACGTGTACTGGCTCGTGCGGGAGAACACCTATGTCGAGCAGCTGGTTAAGCCTGCGTTCGAGTTTGAGCCGCCCGAGTGGGAGGCCGCATGGGGAATAGCGGTCCAAAACCATGCCGAGTGACCCTCGCCCCATCGACGCCCTTGTCGCCGAGATCGGGTCGACGACCACGCTCGTAAGCGCTTTCGACGGGCTCACGGCCGGCGCCTCTGGCAAGCCCGTATCCCCGCACCTTCTCGGCCAGGGCGTCGCCGAGACCACGGTGGCCGAGGGCGACGTGCGCCTCGGAGTCGACGCGGCGCGTGCCCAACTCGAGGCCGCAACCGGCCCGCTCGCCCCACGCCTCACGCTTGCGACCTCCTCGGCAGGTGGCGGGCTTCGCATGACGGTGCATGGCCTGACCGCGAAGATGACCGCGATGGCGGCGCGTGAAGCGGCGCTCGGGGCGGGTGGCGTGGTCGAGCACCAGACGGCGGGTAAGCTGCGCGGCCACGATCTCGCGGCGATCGAGGAGGCGCGGCCCGGACTCGTGCTGCTCGCTGGCGGCGTGGAGGGCGGCGACACCGGCACCGTGCTCCACAACGCCGAGGCCCTCACGCGCATCACCGCGCGCCCGATCGTCGTGTACGCGGGTAACTCGGCGGTAGTGGGAGAGGCGCGCGCGCTGCTCGAGGCGGCTGGTTTTCGAGTGCGCGTGACGCCCAACGTCTACCCTGACATCGACGCACTCGACATCGTGCCCGCCCGCGCCGCGATCCACGACGCCTTCGAGGAGCACATCGCGCACGCGCCTGGGATGGAGCGCATCGCCGAGTGGGTGAGCGGCCGCATCCTGCCCACGCCGGGCGCCGTCCTCATGGCCGCCGAGGCGCTCGCGACCGAGCTCGGCGACCTCGTGGTGATCGACGTGGGTGGCGCGACCACTGACGTGCACTCGGTGACCGACGGCAGCCCTGAGATCGCGGCGATCGCCACTGACCCGCAGCCGCACGCTAAGCGCACCGTCGAGGGCGACCTCGGCACGTACGTGAGCGCCGCGCACGTCGCAGCGCTCATGCCCTCTGCCGAGCGTCCCGCCCCGCTTCCGTCCGCACTCCCGCTCACCGCCGAAGAGAGCGCCGCCGCGCTCACACTCGCGCGCACCGCCGCAGTCACCGCCGTCAAGCGCCACGCTGGCCGTCTGGCGCACCTCTACACGCCCAGCGGCCGCCAGACGGTCGCGCGCGGACGCGATCTGACCGCGTGCCGCCTCGTGATCGGCACCGGCGGCGCGCTCACGCGCCTGCCCGGCGGCGCGGACGTGCTGGCCGCCACGCGCGCCACGTCTCGCGCCGCGTCCGGAGGGCTGGCGAGCGAGCGGCTTCTCCCGCCCGCCGACGCCCGCATCGCACTCGACGCCGACTACGTGTTCGCGTGCTGCGGCGCGCTCCTCGGCCACTTCGACACCGAGACGGTCGTCGCTCTCATGCGGCGCAGCATCGGGATGGAGGTTCGCGCATGACGCAGCTAGCCCAAGCAACCGTCACTGTTGACCTTGCCAAAATCACCGCGAACGCGCGCACCGTGTGCGACGCGCTTCCCGGCATCGAAATCATCGGTGTCACGAAGGTGACGTGCGGATCACCCCAGGTCGCGCGTGCGATGCTCGCGGGCGGGGTCGCAGGAATCGGTGAGTCGCGGCTAGAGAACATCGCGCGGCTGCGTGTCGCCGGTATCGACGCGCCATTCTGGCTGCTTCGCGCCCCCACTCCCGCGCTAGCCGAGGAGACCGTGCGCCTTGCCGATCTGTCGCTCGTAAGCGCGCACGTCACCGCCGAGGCGCTCGATGAAGCGGCCAGACGGCTTAACACGCGCCACCGGATCCTCGTCATGGTGGACGTGGGCGACCTTCGCGAAGGACTCCTCCCCGATGAGCTCGCTGGGTTTCTCGAGCGCGTCGCTGCTCTGGCGCATATCGACATCGCCGGGATCGGCACGTCGCTCACATGCTATGGCGCGGTCGTGCCGTCGCAGGAGAACCTTGGCGAGCTCGTAGAGCTGGCCGAGGGGGCGCGATCGCACATCGCAGCGCAACGCGACGGCCGTTCTGGCGGCGAGCGTTTCATCGTCAGCGGAGGCATGTCGAGTTCGCTCGAGCTGGCGCTTTTAGGCCGGATGCCAGCTGGCGTCGACAACTTGCGTGTAGGAGAAAGCATCCTGCTGGGGTTGAGCACGGTCACGCGGCGACCTATACCCGGGCTGCACACGGGTGCGATCGTACTCGACGCGCCTGTCATCGAGTGTGGCCGCAAGCCGTCCACACCGCGTGGAGAGATCGCGCAGGACGCGTTTGGTCGGCGTCCCGTCTTCGAAGACCGGGGTGAGCGGTGGCGCGCGATCTGCGCGATAGGGCGCCAGGACGTTGTCCCGCGCGGCATCCGGCCAGTCGATCCAGGGATCGAGGTGCTCGGTGCGTCGAGTGACCACCTCGTGCTCGACATAGAGGACGCGACGAGCCGTCCGGCCATCGGTGAGCCGATCAGGTTCAGCCCGGACTACTCGGCAACACTCCGGCTGTTCACGTCACCATACGTGAAGGTCGACTACGTGGGCGCGTGAGGCTATGGGACGGCGCGTGATGTCCGCACGTACCCGTACGTGCGCACGTGCGAGGACGTGCGGGTACGTACGTAAGCGATCGCTCGACAATGGTATCCTTTGCCAGTGACCCGAATCGCAGGTGCACGCACGCCCAACAAGACGATCGCGGACGAATACCGGCGCGCACCAGGGAGTAGACAGTGGGATCAAGACGGACATTTTTTGCGCGACGCTCATCCGCCGTGCTGGTGGTGATCGCGGCTGTGTTCTCCGTGGCGGTGCTTGTCTTTGGCTACTGGTTTTACGGGAACCAGCGCGCACAGGTGGAGCGGCAGGTCGAACAAGAGCTCACCGCGGTTGCGGTTCTCAAAGCGGACCAGATATCCCGGTGGCGCGGAGAGCGTCTCTCGGAAGGAGGGCTGCTCGGCACAAGTCAGCCGTTCATCGCCGCTGTCGCGCGGTGGCGGGCTCAGGGCGCCGCGGAAGACGCGGAGTTCATTCGCGGCAGGTTGCGTGCGTTTGACGCGCGACCGGAGTACGATTCCGCCGTTTTCGTGGACCGCGATGGAATCGTCCACTTTGCCGAAGACCCGATCGATGAGTTGCTTCACCCTGCGGCACGAGAGGCCATGGCTGTGGCCGAGCGCAACGGAATCCCCGTGCTCACCGATCTGCACGTGGTTACAGGAGATCCCAATCCGCACATAGACGTCGTGGTTCCCATCGTGACCAGTTCCGGGGGCGAGGCCGAGTTTCTCGGTGCGGTGCTTCTCAAGTGCGACGCGGATGAATTCCTGTATCCGCTCATCCAATCATGGCCGATCCCAAGTGAAACCGGGGAGAGTCTGCTGGTTCGCAGGGACGGATCCGACGTGCTGTTCCTCAACGAGTTGCGTCACGTCGAAGACGCGGCGCTCACGAAGCGCCTGCCGCTCACGCTAGTCGAGACGCCGGCGGTCCGCGCTGTCCTCGGTGACGTGGGCATGGTGACGGGAGAGGATTACCGGGGCGTCCCCGTGGTCGCGGCGCTCACAGCGATTCCGGACTCGCCGTGGCGGTTGGTCGTCAAAGTCGACGAAGCCGAAGCGTTCGCTGAATGGCACGGCGAGCGGCTCCTGTTGATACTGCTTGGCGGCGGCTTAGTGATCGCGACCGCAGCCGGCATAGCGATCATCTGGCAGCGCGATCACCTGTCACAGGTCGAGACTGTCCTCGCAGCGGAACGTTCTCGCCGCGAGAGCGAGGAGTCTCATGGCGCGACACTCATGAGCGTAGGCGACGGGGTGATCGTGACCGATGCGGCATGCCGGGTGACGCTTATCAATCCGGTCGCCGAGGAACTTACCGGGTGGCCCGCGGCCGAGGCGGTCGGGAGGCCGCTTGAAGAGGTCTTCAACATCATCAATGAGTACACCCGCGAGGTCGTGGAGAATCCCGCGCGGGAGGTGATGAGAAACGGCGCGATTGTCGGACTCGCGAACCACACCCTGCTCATCGCTCGCGACGGGACCGAGCGCCCCATCGCCGATAGCGGTGCCCCGGTGAGGGTCGACGATGGGGAAGTCTCAGGCGTCGTGCTCGTGTTCCGCGACCAGACCGAGGAACGCGCCGCGCGGGTGAGGCTTCAGCTCCAACGGGACAGGCTGGAGGCGGCGGAACGGCACGCGGGTCTGGGGAGCTGGGAGTATGAGGCCGGATCGGGTATCACGTGGTGGTCCCCGCAGGCATACCACCTCTTCGGCTTGGATGCCCTGTCTGGGCCGCCTGACGCAGATGCGCTGCTGTCGTTTGTTCACCCCGAAGACCGCGCGTCCCTTTCTCGCGCGTTTGCTGACATGGAGTGCGGCAGAGTACCGAGGGACGGCGAGTACCGTACCGACCCCGCACGCGGCCCGGTACGCACGCTGGTGACGAAGACGCGCGTGGTCGTGGACGAGAATGGCGCACTGGCCGGGTACGCCGGAACGCTGATGGACGTCACTGAGCGAGCGGCTTATGAGCGAGATATTCAAGAGTCCAGGCAGATGCTTCGTCTCGTGCTCGATACGGTGCCCGCGCGGGTCTTCTGGAAGGATCTCGACCTCAACTACCTCGGCTGCAACGACGCGTTCGCGCGCGACGCAGGCTTCGTCTCACCGGATGAGATCACCGGCAAGAGCGATTTCGACTTGAGTTGGAAAGATAGTGCCGAGCAATACAGGGCCGATGATCGGGCGATCATCGAGTCGGGCGCGCCGAGGCTCGCTAACGAGGTACCACAAGTGACGGCGGATGGCCGTGCGATCTGGTTGAGTTTGAGCAAGATACCCCTGCGCGATGCGCAGGGGGCGATCATCGGCGTGATGGGCACCTACGAAGACGTCACGGCGCTCAGGAGGGCTCGCGAACGGCTCGACCGCGTCAATCGGGAACTCGAGGCCATAGTGGCCGAGCGTACCCGGGAGCTGCAGGAAGCCAACGAAGAGCTGCAGTGCTCGGCTGAAGAGCTCGAACACATCAACGAGCGGCTGGTCGAAGCCGCGCAGGCCAAGTCGAGGTTCCTAAGAGCGATGAGCCATGAGCTGCGTACCCCGCTCAACTCGATCATCGGGTTTTCTGGCGTGATGCTCAAAGGGCTTGCCGGCACCGTGACGAGTGAGCAGCGTCGACAGCTCGAGATGATCGACACCGCCGGCCGGCATTTGCTCGCGCTCATCAATGACATCCTGGATCTGTCCCGAATCGAAGCGGGCAAGGTCGAGGTCGTCTTGGAGCCGGTCGACGTCGCGTCGCTCGCTCATGCCGTGGTGGACAGTGTGAACGCCGCCGCGGAGGCGAAGGGATTGCGACTGGAGCTCTCAGTGCCTGATGAGCCCGTCGCGCTCGTCTCGGATGAACGCAAGATCAGGCAGATACTCATCAATCTTCTCGGCAACGCGCTCAAGTTTACTGACGAGGGTTCGGTGGCGCTTTCGGTGAACGCCTCAGCCGCACACACCGTCGCTTTCAGTGTGATCGACACCGGCCCAGGTGTCGCGCCGGAGGACCAGCAGCGCATCTTCGGAGAGTTCGTACAGGCTTTTGACCGGGAGGATCGCGTGCGGGAGGGTACGGGTCTCGGTCTCGCGATCTCGCAGAGTCTTGCGACAGCTCTCGGTGGCTCGATCTCGGTGGCGAGCGATGGACGCAGCGGCTCGACGTTCACGCTGTTTCTTCCCAGCAAGCCCTCCGAAGTGTAGGTGACCACCGGTGCTCGTCACGTTCGTCACATGGGTGGCGATAGCGTACGTGGCGGTCATCGTCGTGCTTCTTATCTACGAGGATCGCGACCCGTCGACTACGCTCGCATGGCTCCTCGTGCTCTTGTTTCTTCCGGTAGTGGGCATTCCGCTGTACTTTTTCTTCGGCAGGGTATGGCCGTGGCGCCGCCGTCGAGCCCGGGTCGCAGCGGTGATAGACGCGGCATCGAGACACGTCCTGCCGGCGGTCTACTGCGCGCACGCCTCCTGGGCGAAGGAGCGGCGCAGGCGCTACGACGGGACCGACACGGCGAAGATCATCACGATGATCGAGCGCCAGTGTGCGGCGCCACCCCTTCCGGCGCAGCGCGTGGAGATATTCACCGACGGCGCTGGCAAGTTCGCTCGGCTCATCGAGGACATCGAATCCGCCCGTGATCACGTGCACCTCCAGTACTTCATCTGGGGCCGGGACGAGCTCACCGCCCGCGTCACCCAGCTGTTGCTTCGAAAGCTAGGAGAAGGGGTGGAGGTCCGTGTCGTCTACGATTTCATCGGCTCGGTCTTTCGGGGGAAAGGCGAACTGCGAGCGCTCAAACGGGCGGGCGCGCACGTTCGGGCAGACCTCACGAAACTCAACGAGGTCAACTACCGCAACCACCACAAGATCGCCATCATCGACGGGGTGGCGGGATACACCGGCGGCATGAACATGGCGCAGGAGTACATCGACGGTGGCGCGCGCTTTGACACGTGGCGTGACACGCACGTGCGCGTCGAAGGACCGTTTGTCGCCGAGATGCAGCGGCTGTTCGCGACGAGGTGGTTCGAGGGCACCGGGGAACTCCTGTTCACGGAGCGGTACTTCCCGGTTCGGCCGCTTACCGACCCTTCCTCGGCGGTGCTTTGCCAGATGGTTCACTCGAGCGTGGGGGACCAGTGGGAGGCGATCAAGCAGACGTTCCTGCACGCGGTGGCGAGCGCAGACCGGTCGATCCGCATACAGTCGCCGTACTTCGTGCCTGATCAGGCGTTCTACGACGGCCTCATCACAGCGGGGCTTTCGGGGATCGACGCGCGCTTCATGATGACCGGGGTACCGGACAAGCGTATCCCGTTCTGGGCGGCATTCACGTACTTCCCCAAGCTGCTCGCCGCAGGCGTGCGTGTCTACCAGTACACGGCGGGGTTCTTCCACGCCAAGGCGATCGCGGTGGACTCGACGTTTTGCGCGATAGGGACCGCCAACATCGATGTTCGCTCCTTCTCGCTACACGACGAGATGGCTATGTTCATCTACGACGCCGAGGTCACGCGGCAGGTAGAGGCGGTCTTCGAGTACGACACTCGTCTGAGCAGGGAGATCACCGCCGAGGAAATCGCACGCGCCGGTCGCCTCGAGCGCTTTCGCAACTCGCTCGTACGCCTCATGTCGCGGGTGTTGTGACGGCGCGCACGTCGTGATTCAAGCACTCGCGCACACCGTCCGATGCGAGGGGTATGAACCGATGTGGACGTGGCGCTCTGATGATGCGCGCCCGTGCGAGCGTGAAGGGGTGATTGCGGATGAAGCGGATCGTAGTGCTTATGACGGTGGCCGCGGTATGCGTGGCGATGGTGGTGCCTGTCGCCGCGCTCGGCAGGGGAGGTCCCCCGGAAGGCAAGGGTCCGGCGTACGCTCCGGGGCAGATCAAGAAATCCGGCGGGGAGCTGCCTGGGCGTGGGGACGCCGCGCGCGACGCGGAAAGCGAGCTGGAAATCCCGGACGCGGCGGAAACCACGGACGCGGCGGAAACCCCGGACGTGAAGAAGCGGAAGGGTGGCAAGCCCGCTTCGTCCCAGGCCGCCACAGACATCCCGGATCCCGCGACCGGCCCTGGAGATCCCGATGACTCCGAGGTAGAGACAGGCACACCTGTCCCAGATGTTGACGCGGATGAGCCGACAGGATCCGGCAAGCGACACGGTATAGAGAACGCGCTCTCGCGGATACTTATCAACATCGAGCGGGCAGAGGCGCAGATTGAGGCCGGAACGCGCTCTTACGTTCCCCCTGGACTGCTGAGAGTGATGGCGAAGTTCCTGGGCTGGCTCGGACTCGACGCTGCGCCTGATCCTGGATCCGGGGATCCGGCGCCTGAGGTTCCCGGTGAGCCGGCGGACGGCGGCGACGGTGATGGCGGTTCCGTCGATGATACGCCCACGGTCGAGCCCCCCTACTCCGATGAGGAGACTGGCACGGTCGATCCCCTGCCAGCGGGCTAGCCAATCCAGACTTATCACGGCATCCCACACGGGACCATTTGAGGGCCTCGCCGAATCGCGAGGCCCTCTTCGTGTGCGCTCATCTACCTTGCGCGCGCAAGCGACCGCGCAAGCGACGGGAGCGGCACACGCGGCGGACTGATAGAATGAGCCGGTTTCACTCGCGCCGGACCGAGGAGGCACGCATGACACTTTCTGGCACCTCACGCGCCGTCATAGTAGTGGTGCTCGCGCTTGCCGCGCTTACGGCTGCGGTAGCGACCTTTATGTTGCCCCCGGACAGACAACTGGGCGCGCTTGTCCGTCTCGTGGTCTTTCATGGCGCGTACACGTGGGTGAACATGGGTCTTTTCGCACTCGCGGGCGTCGTGTCGCTGGTGTACCTGGTGTCGCACAGCGGACTGATCGTGGCGTGGGCGACCGCGCTTCGGCGGCTGGCAATCATCGCGTGGATAGGCAACACAGGACTCGGTATGCTCGCTGCGTACTTGGCTTGGGGGTCGGTCAACCCCGCCGAGCCTCGCCTTCGTGCGACGTTCATCGTGCTGTTCTTGAGCGGCGTGGTGCTTGGTATCGACTATTTTGCGGCCCGAGACCGCTTGAGTGCTGTAGTCGATATCGGCATGGCGGCGGCGTTGCTCTGGCTTATCCTCGGGGCCCGTAACTACGTGCATCCGGAGAGCCCCGTCATGAACTCTGGTTGGGAGATCAAAGGACCCTTCTTCGCGATTGTCGGCGCGGTCGCGGTGGTTTCTCTCGGCCTGAGTGCGCTCCTTGCCTCACGTGTGACGGCCGAGCGCGCCGAGGCCAGCGCGGAGCCGACCTCCGTCGCGTGAGGCGTTGACCTTAGCGCTGGCGCGGGTGCTCGTGGTCCGACGCTCCGTGCGGAAGACCGCTGCTTCCTCTCGCGGGATTCGTGCGCTACGATGCCAGCGACAACAGAATAGTGACGTCGTGTGGTGCCCGCGATTTGCGGGAGAATAGGGAAGCCGGTGAGATCCCGGCACGGACCCGCCACTGTGAAGCGGGGCATGAAGCCCCCGAAGTCAGGAGACCTGCCTCACGACGTGCGACGCGGCCTTCGTGGTACGAGGCTTGGACGCGGCACCGGCGACCGGTGCCACCATCAATCTGCCAAACACCCGAAGACCCGGCCCATGACAGGGCGGGTCTTCTTGCGTGTAAGGCCGCGTTCCGACACGAAGGGAGGGATGCGGCCGACAACGCTCGGGTCTGGGCCTCGCGCACACTGACGGCCGAGATCGATCCGTACACCGGTTTGCCGGGAGGGACAAAGCCCCCGGCCCGTAGGTAGGAGAACACATGAATGACAGGATTTATCGAATGGCACGCCTTTTCGCGGCCCTCGCCGTGGTGATGTTGCCGCTGTCCGCGTGCGCGAGTCCCGGGCCCGCGCCTGACGCCGACGCGCCCGTTGCCGCTCCCATAGAGGCCGTCGTCGAGTTTCCGGTGACCGTTACCGACGACACTGGCCGCGAGGTCACGATAGAGACTGAACCGGCGCGCATCGTGAGTCTCGCTCCCGCGAACACAGAGATCCTGGCCGAGCTCGGCCTGCTCGACCGCATCGTCGGGGTAACGAGTTACGACGACTATCCGGCCGAGGTGGCCGATATCGAGGTAGTGGGCGACTTCGTGGGGCCCAATCTTGAGGCTGTGGCCGCGGCTGACCCGGACCTGGTCGTTGCGACCGGTGGCGTTCAGGGCGATGTGATCATCCAACTCGAGGAGCTTGGCGCTACGGTTATCGCGGTTGACCCCGCCGACCTCGAGGGCTTGTTCGATTCGATTGAGATGTTGGGCGCGGCGACAGGCACCGCTCAGCAAGCCTCCGATCTCACCGTTTCGATGCGCGCGGATCTTGAGGCGGTCTCAGCGGCGCTCGGCGACGTCGAACCGGTGAGGTGTTTCATTGAGATCGCGCAAAATCCGCTGTTCACGGCGGGTACTGGTACGTTGCTCAACGACCTCATCAACGCGGCGGGCGGAGTGAACGTGGTCACGGAAAGCGGGTGGGTCGCGTACTCGCTTGAGCAGCTCGTGACCGAGGATCCGGAAGTGTATCTGGCGACGCTCGGCTCGATGTCGGATCCCGATGATCTCGCCGGGCGTCCGGGCTACGCAGAACTCACCGCCGTCAAGAGTGGCCGGGTCCATGTGCTAGACGACAACCTGGTGAGCCGACCCGGACCTCGCGTCGTCGAGGGCGTGAGAGCGATCGCGGAAGCGCTCCATCCCGAGGCGTTTTAGGGAGGGCGTTCAGGTCATGCGCCGACCGCCTCACACCCGGAGCCACGGCATCACGGTGCTTGCCGTGTTGCTCGTCGCGCTCGGCGTCGCGATGCTTGCGGGTGTGGGGCTCGGTGCGGTCCGCGTGGGCGCCGCGGACGTTTTCGAAGCGATCGGTCGCATGGTGTCAGGAACGCCAAAGATGGCCGGAGACGCGGTCATAGTCGACATCCGCCTTCCGAGGGTCGTGCTGGCGGCCTTGGTCGGCGCGTGCCTCGCGACGGCTGGAGTGCTCTACCAGGCGCTCTTTCGCAACCCACTCGCCGATCCCTACATTCTTGGCATGTCGGCGGGAGCGGGTCTCGGCGCGGTCATCGCACTCACACTGACGGCCGGGGCGACAGCGTTTCGATTTGGCGCGGTGCCGCTGGGCGCGTTCATCGGTGCGGTACTCACGATCGTGGTCGTCGTTCGGCTGGCGTCGCTCAAAGGGGTGCTCGACGTGACGTCACTGCTGTTGGCTGGCGTTGCGCTTTCCTACGTTCTTGCCGCCCTCACCTCCTTCATCATGGTGTTCTTCCGTGAGTCCATGACGACGATCGTTTTTTGGATGATGGGCGGGCTAACGGCTGCGTCGTGGCCGTACGTGCTGACTGTCGCGCCCATGTTCGCGCTCGGAAGCGCGATTCCGCTCCTGGCGACGCGAGAGATGAACCTGCTTCTCCTTGGCGAAGAGCGGGCGAGCGAACTCGGTGTCGACGTCGAGCGATTCAAGCGGCTATTGCTGGCGTCCGGCTCGCTTCTTGTGGCCGGGGCCGTCGCGGTGTCCGGGCTGATCGGCTTTGTCGGCCTGATGACTCCACACATCGTGCGGCTCGTGCTCGGGCCGGATCACCGGATGCTATTGCCCGCCTCGGCAATCGCCGGCGCCATCGTCATGGTGCTCGCGGATCTTGCGGCGCGCACCATTCTTGCGCCGGTTGAACTGCCGGTGGGCATAGTGACCGCGCTTGTGGGCGGCCCCTTCTTCATCTGGCTGCTCGTGAGGCGGGGTGTGGGCCGGTGAAGCCGCGTCTGGCATATCGTGACGCGACGATCGGCTACCCTGGCACCGCGGTTGTAAAGCGCGTCACGCTCGATATCGCCGCGGGGGAGGTGGTCGGATTGATCGGCCCCAACGGCGCGGGCAAGTCGACGATACTGAGGGCGGTGACGGGTGCCGCACGCGTCAGTGCGGGCGAGGTCGAACTCGACGGGCGACCGCTCTCGCGGTACTCAGTGCGCGAACGCGCGAGGGTGGCCGCTGTGGTGCCGCAGTCAGTGAGCGCGGCGTTCTCGTTCACCGCTCGTGAGTTCGTGCTCATGGGGCGCCACCCGCATCTTTCCAGACTCCAGCAGCTGTCGTCGGCAGACGAGTCGCTGGCTCATTCTGTCATGGAACACACCGACACCCTGCGTCTTGCCGACGAGGCGGTGGACACCCTGTCCGGCGGCGACCTGCAGCGGCTGGCGCTTGCGCAGGCTCTCGCGCAGCAGCCATCGGTCCTGTTGCTCGACGAAGCCACGAGTCACCTCGACCTCAATCACCGCCTGCAGGTGCTCGATCTCATCCGTGATCTTGCCGATTCGGGGATGGCGGTGCTCGCGGTCTTCCACGACCTCGACTTGGCGGCACGTTACAGTGATCGTCTCGCCGTCGTGGATGCGGGGAGACTCGGTCCGAGCGGTCCGCCGCACGATGTGCTGACGGGCACGCTTCTTGCGCGCGTGTTCAGGGTACGCGCTGTTGTTGGGACCGACCCGGTGACCGGCTCAGTGACGGTGACGCCGGTCCTGCGTGAGGAGGCGGTGGAACAGTCGTACCGTGGACGGGTGCTCGTGGTGGGCGGTTCGGGAACCGGGGCACCGCTCATGCGCGGGCTCTTTCTTGCTGGATACGATGTAAGGGCGGCCGCGTTGAGCGTTGGCGACATCGATCAAGCGGTCGCCGAGGCACTCGGGGTTGCATACGTGAAGATCGCCGCGTTTGGAACCGTAGATCAGGCTGCGGCACGAAGGATCGAAGAGGAGTCGCGCGCCGCAGACGTCGTCATCGTAGGGGAGATCCCGGTGGGCGGGGCGAATCTCGGCAACCTCGCCGCCGCGACGGCCGCTCCCGAGCGCACCGTCTTCGTGGGAGCGTTTGGACCAGGTCGCGACTTCACCGATGGGAAAGCGTCTGCGCTTGTCGCGGACGCTCTCGCCCGCGGGGCACGTCAGGTCGCAGACGTCGAGGCTGCCCTCGCCGCGGCGGCGGAGATCAGTCGAGCGGCTGGAAGCGGCGCATGAGGACAGGATGCTAGCGTTGTGCTATCATTCTGTCAGTCAACCGTTAGAGCACATTCAGACAGGCCGATCATACTCGCCTCACCCACCGCGACACCGAGGAGGAGTATGGCGAACACGACACACCACCCGAGGAGATCACCCATGCCAGACCTTCTCATCCGAGGGTTGAGCGCCGAGGCGCTCGCTCGCCTCAAAACTCAGGCGACAGCGCATGGCCGCTCGATGCAAGCGGAAGCCAAGTCGATCGTCGAGGCGGGCATCAGGCCCACGATGGCCGAGTGGCTCGAGCGCGTCGATCGCTCGCGCACACGCATCGAGGCGGAGCGCGGATCGCTCGAGGAGTCCTCGGCCGCCATCCTCCGCGAGCTCCGTGACGGCCGCACACTTCGCGGCGATCCCCGCACGAAGTGACCGGATCTGACCGCATCGTCGCGGACGCGAGCCTCGTGCTCGCCGTGCTGCTCCCCGAGGCGCACTCTGACGAGGCGCGTGCCGTGCTCGCCGGCGCCGACGAGGTTCACGCACCGGACCTCCTGCTCTACGAGGTCGTCTCCGCGCTCCGCATGCACGTGGTCCGCGGCACGCTCACGATCGCCGAGGCCGAGACCAAGGGCGCCGAGGCGCACGACGCACCCCTGCTCCTGACAGGCGCCCGCGAGCTCGATGCGCACGCACTGTCGCTCGCGCACGTACTCGGGCACTCAGCGTACGACTGCTTCTACCTGGCGCTCGCGATCGAGCGGGAGTGCGTGCTCGTCACCGGGGACCGGGGTCTCGCCTCGGCCGCGCGCGCAATCGGACTTGGCACGCACGTCCGCCTGCTCGGCGCGTGAGCTGCAGACCGGCAGCGTTCTGACGGCGCGGACGCAGCGCTTGGCGATCAGGCGACACGCAGCCACTTAACAGGGCCACCAACCGGTCCCGTAGAGAATCCTTGTCATGACCGTACTCATCGGTCATAATGACCGTATAAAACGGTCATTAATAAGGACTGCCATGCTTGGGAATCGCGTAACCATCAGCGAAGCTCTCAGCGCCCTCGGTGCCCGGCTCGAAGCGATGGGCACGCCGGAGTTGGAGATCGTAGTCATCGGTGGAGCAGCACTGTCCGTGCTCGGATTCGTCGACCGCAGTACACGTGATGTCGACGTGCTCGCGCTGGGCGTGCGCACACCGGATTCGGTGGCTCCCCTACTTATCAAGTCACACCCGCTCCCCGACGCGCTGCGCACAGCCGCCAAGGGCGTTCAACGTGATCTGGGCCTCCGCGAGGACTGGCTCAACGCCGGTCCGACCAATCTCCTGGACCACGGCCTCCCCGCCGGGTTCGCCGAGCGGCTCGTGGGTCGGCGCTTCGATACCCGGTTGCTGGTGCATTTCCCCGCACGTGAGGACCTGATCGCACTCAAAGTCTACGCGGCAGCTGGCACTGGGGTGGGCAGACACACTCAGGACCTGGTAGCGCTCGGTGCCACACCCACTGAGTTGCTCGCCGGCGCGAGATGGGCGCGTTCACAGGATCCCTCCACCGGCTTCAAATCCATGCTCCTTGCGCTGCTCAGATACTGCGACGCGCTCGCGGAAGCGGAGGTGTTCGACAGTGAACCCTAGCGACCTTCGCGCGCTACTGCGGGATTCGCTCACGGAGCTCGCATGGAGTCAGTGGACTGCGATCGGCGTCGCTGGATCGGGGGCGAGAGCGAGTACGTTGATCGACCCCGAGGCGCTGCTGGTAGCGAGCACGAGTATCGCCCGGTGGGATGCCCGCCTCTTCGACGAGGTCCTCGACTGGGTCTCGACGAACGGTACGCTTCTCGACGCCGCACGACTGCGTCGGCTGGCCGAGCGAGCGACTCCGGCGCAGCGGCGCGTCGTCCTCGCGATCCTTCGTTCAGCAGACCGCGAACGTGAGATCACACCTTTGCGACGAGTCGAAGATGCACTCGTCGCACGGGAGGAAGCCGAGACCTACGGGACGGAGCCGCTGTTCCACGCGAGCAGCGCCGGAACCGCGCAATGGACCTCGCTCGACGATACGTTCGCCGATCTCGGGTTTTCACGATCCAGCGCCCGCCCCAAGAGCATGTCGACATCACCGGACGGATCGTCGCCGGCGTGTCTGCGCTTTGCACTCAGGGGCCTCGTAGGAACCGGAGCGCGCGCCGAAGTACTGACGTATCTGCTGACCCATGAGTGGGCGCATGGCCGACTGATTGCCGAGTACGCGGCGTACAACCAGTCGGTCGTTGCGGATTACCTGGGCTCACTTTTCGACGCCGCTCAGGTCGAGAAGCGCGTGCGCGGCAGACGTGTGGACTACCGCATCGTAGGCCTTCTTACAGACGCGCTGCCCGAGGCCCCCGAATCCGTGGCGTGGCACCGGGTGTGGCCCGCGCTCGTCGCGATCCTGGAGGCGCCGTCCGCCGATATCAGCGAGCAGGCGCAGTGGGTCCGGCTCGCTGACGTGCTCGATGCGCAGAGCGAGGCGCTCGCCGCAGAGGGATTCGAACTTGATCTGCCGAGTATGGACCGGTGGATGACGCTAGGCAGTATCCGGATCGAAGCCGGGGTACACCAGGTGGCCACACGCTGCCGCGAACTCGCCGGGCACCGATAGGGTTGTCGAGTCGGCAAGAGTGCACCGCTCACTCAAGCGCAGCCAGCCTCCGCTGCAGCTGCTCGCGCGCCGTAATTCTTGCTTTCGATGGTCACGCGCTTTTGCCGTCCGACGAACGTGAAGCCCGCGCCAAGTTCGAGCATGAAGCACTCGACCTCGTCGAGGATCGCCCGTTCGAGCTGCGACTCGCTGTGCTGCAGCGGCAGGTCGAGGAAGTCGAGCACGTATGGATCGCTGCGCGTGTGTTTGGTCCACCCTTCATGCGCGCACAGCGCAAGGTAGAAGTCGCGTTTGGGCTGCTTAGAGATGGTGAGAAGCTCCGCGATGTTGGTCCAGGTCAATTTTGCCGCCAGTGGCGGCAAAATCTCCGGCTCGGGATACAGCTCAGCGAACTTCACCATTCGCGAAAGGTTTCGCCAGCCGAACCCGCGGCCGTAACGTTCAGTGAGTCGGGCCGCCAATCCCTTCAGTACATCCATGTCGTATCCCGTACGCCCATCGCCGAGCACGTCCTGGCGGACGCGCCTCCCGGCACTCCAGTAGAGCATTACCAGCTCCGTGTTGGCCGCCGAAGCAGCGCGGGCCCGTGCCCGCTCGATCAGTTCCGTGACGTCGCCCAACAATGCGTCGCTAACGACGTCGGGACTCGGGTCGGCACCTCTGCCCGTCATAGAGCGCCCCCTGTCTCGGGGTGACGCGGAATGCGCCTGGGCCGAGAGTGCAGGCGAGGGCTTACCGGTCTCTGTGCGAAGTCTTACCGCCGAACGAAAGTGGCTCCGCATTCGATCCTGAGAGATTTGGCCGCCACTGGCGGCCAAATGTTGGCCCGGTGTCCGGCACTGCATGTGGGGGCCGCAGGATATTCTCGCCACTGGCGAAAGAATGTCCAGGTCGGAACCCATTCACCGCGCGCGGTACACGTCCACGCGGTGCTCGATACGGACGGCGCGGACGGCGCGCTCAGCTTCGTCTACACGGTAGATCGCGCGGTACGGGCCGCGCCGGGCATTCAGGTAGCCTTCGAGATCGAACATCAGCGGCTTGCCCACCCTTGCCGGGTTCTCCAGCAGCAGCCCCGTCATGAACTCGACCATCGCCGCGGCGGCGGCTTCGGGAAGTCTGCGTAGCGTGCGCTCGGCCGATGAGGCGACCAGCAGCCTGTACGCCTCCATCGGCTACTCCGAATCGAGGTACTTCGCCCGCAGCTCGGCAGCGCTCACGTACTGGCCGCGGTTGATCTCGCGCTCTGCGGAACGGATCTCTTCGAGAGCTCCGGGCGCCGAGAGGATCTCTAGCGTCTCCTCAAGGCTTGCGAGGTCCTGCACGCTCATGATGACTGCCGCGGGACGCCCGTGCCGGGTGATAACGACACGCTCGTGCTGTCACTCGACGAGATCGACGATCTCCGAGAGGTGAGCTTTGACGTCGGCAAGTGAACGTGTGGCCGCGAGGGGCGAAACGCGATTCAGCGCCGCGACGGACTTCACCACCCGATTCACCCATGGCTTTTCCCCGGGCAGCAAGTGCCTCCCAGGCAAGCACAAGATCCCTCGGCCGATCTTGATGCAGCACCTCGAGTATCTGCGCCGCCTGCCCTCTGCTACTCGAAGTGCGATGCGTCCGGGACGGCCTCGGCGGCCTTGGCGAACAGCTGGATGTCGATGTGGCAGTACCCGCCTGGATTCTTGTCGAGATAGTCCTGGTGGTACTCTTCCGCCGATACGTAGGCGCCCAGCGGCTCGACCTCGACGACGACAGGCTCCGCGAACTGTTCCTGGAGTTTCGCGACCGAGCGCTCGATGAACGGAAGGTCGGCGGGGTCGCTGTAGTAGACGCCGGTGCGGTACTGCGTACCGACATCGTTGCCCTGCCGGTTGAGCGAGGTCGGGTCGATGGCCTCGAAGAAGATTTCGAGCAGGAACGGCAGCGGTGCGAAGGACGGGTCGTAGTCCACGCGCACGGTCTCCGCATATCCGGTCCGGCCGGTAACGACATCGCGGTACGTGGGCGAGTCGGTCGTGCCGTTGGCGTACCCGGCCTCAGTCGAGCTCACGCCACGCACCGAGGCCATGAGCTTCTCGACACCCCAGAAACACCCTCCGGCGAGATAGATCGTGGCCATGTCGTCTCCTTCAGTGATGGCGGGCGAAGCGGTCGTATCCGGGTCGGGACGCGAGGTGTTTTCTGTAGCAGCAGGCGCACAGCCGAGGAGCGTTGCGGGAAGTAGCACTGCGGCCAACAGTAGGTATGTGACCGAGAGAGGCCTGAGACTCACGAGGACTCGATTCCGAGGGGGAAAGGATGGCGCCACCGTCCTCGGAGCAAACGCTGTGCTAGATAACAGTGTCTGCGCTTGTCGCGGACGCTCTCGCCTGTGGGGCACGTCAGGTCGCCGACGTCGAGGCTGCCCTCGCTGCGGCGGCTGAGATCAGTCGAGCGGCTGGAAGCGGCGCATGAGATCGATCATCGGGCCGCAGTCGGCTTCCGAAGGGCAGCCGGCGCATGCGAGTGAGCGCCACTGTTTGAGGATACGCTGCGCCGCCAGGGTGGTCGCTCCGTACTCGAAGGCGTCTCCCGGGCGCATTTCCAGGAGCTCAAGTGCGAGCGCGTCGAGTACCCTGACCACCGCCTCGCCCTCACCCTCGACAGTGCCCACGCAGATGCCGTCCACGAGAGCGGGACAACGCGCGCAGAGGTCGTCCGGACCAGCCACGACCGTCCCTGGGCTCTCCGTGAGCCGCTCGAGGACGCCGATCACGTTGCGGGCGAACTCCGCCGAGTGGCCCTTGCCGTGCATGAACTGTAAGCAGATGAGGTGGTGTCCCCTGAGTCGCGGACCGGACTCGACGCTCACGGCAGTCAACTCACGGGTATCCACGGTGGAGGCGGGTTGTACTCTGGTCCCATGACCGGCGCTGGCTTCAAGTTCGAGAAGGTTTGCACGACCGCGACCTGTACCGATGCCAACATGAGTGAGCTGATCGCTATGAGTAGTGCGAATCGCTGCAGTATAGAAGGTGCGCACACGGCTCAGCTCTCACTCGGCCAGATGACAAGTTGCCCGTTGCAACAACCGTACCATATGCGAAGTTCTGCAGCCTTCACGCACCCGCGCTGTTCCGCGCGCGTTACTCCTCGGCCGGGAGCGCCTCGCCGGCGCGCTTCAGAGCCTCTCGGGCAAATTGTTCCGCATCATCCATCGCATCGAAGACCTCGTCGAAGTTGTGGAACCCCATCGAGTTCTCTGACACGATGAGGTTCTCCCAGAGGACGTGGGCTTGCTGGTGTGCCTCGATGGCCGCTTCGTGCGCCGTCGTGTCAACGGTGCGACCGGCGTCAGTGGCTTCGCGCAGCGCGCCGAGCCGGGTGACCGAGAGCGCGAGCAACTCTTGAACGATCTTCTGGCGTTCATAGACCGCCCGCTGTCCGGCGATTGCGTCGGCGATCCGGTTTCCGTGACACGTTTCGCACGGCCCCGTCCCGATGACCGCGGCCAATCCGGTCGCTTGCGCGAATGCGCCGTACACGGCGGTGTCGTGGTACTTATAAGGGCTCGTCATCCAGTGGCTCCTGACCCACTCACCCGTCACGGAGCGCACGCGGGGCATGTGGCATGAGACGCAGGTGGCGCCCGCGTTGTAGTGGACGCTGTTCCAAGCGAGCTCGACTTCGGGATGCTGGCTCTTGATGAGCGGCGCGCCGATTATCGCGTGCGTCCAGTCTTGCGCGTAGCCGAAGGTGCGCGAGTAGTGCTCGTGCAGATCACCGGCTTTCGCCCAACCGTAGTGGTCACGTACCACGCCGTCTATTGCGCTCCTGCCGCACGTGTACTCGACGTGGCACTGGGCACACAGCAGAGTCTCGAGGTCTTTTCGCGAAGCGGAGGCGACGTCGTTCACTATGTCAGGGGCGTAGGGGTTGACGCCGCCGCGGCCGTCGACACCGCCCGAGGCTATCGCGTCGGCCATAGCGGGCCGGATGAGGCGGAGCTCAGACGAGTGTGGATCGTGGCAGTGGTTGCAGCCGATGCCGTACGGCATGGTGTCTTTGGTGGTCGCGATAGTAGCCGCCCACAGCATGTCTCTGTGCTCGGCGGGGTCCTCACTTGCTGATGGCCGCGAAGTGTACACGCGTCCGTCGGGAAACACGGCGGTCGCACTCACCTCGTAGCTCTCGAAGTCGGTTGACAGGCTCACGACGGTGCCTGCCGGTATGTCGACGGTCCGTGCAGGCGTGCCGTCACCTGCCGTGTGCGTGAGCTTGATGGAGGTGTCCGCGGGCACGGTGAGAGGTGTACCCGTGTGCCACGCCCACGCGACCTTGGTCGATTTGCACTGGAGGCACGTCTCGAACTTGGCGCGCAACGTCTCGTAGTGCTCTTCGAGCATCCACACGTGCGCGCCTTCCTCACGGTAGTCGCGTACGAAGCCGTGCCCGGCCACTATGGTGTTGTACTCGGGAAACTCCTCGACCTTGTGGATCGGCGGCACTCGCTGCGAACCGCCAAACGGTCCTACCTTCAGGTTGTCATCGTACAGATGCATCCCGGCGATGGATGAATGACACTCCGCGCAAGCGTCGACGCGCCAGTCGATAACCGCGCGCACCCCCTCGGGGTCGGCTGCGTGGGCCTCGGCGTCCTCGTGGCACGTCGCGCATCCCGAAGCCGCATGGGGTCCCGCGGCGTACGCATCCACGTTATCGGCGTGACACTCACCGCATGCGGCGCGCGCGTCAGTCACAGCGACCGGCTCGTAGACCGCCTTTCCACACCCCGACATCGCTGCGGTCACGGAAATCGTGGCAGCGAGCATGACGGCTACTCGAAGCGGTCCTCTCATCGATCTGGTCCTCCCTCGCGGCCGGATTCCATGCAAGGCCGTAGATACTCGTGAGCGCAGGAGAATACGGCATCCGCTGCCAGCCGCCGGTCTACCGAGCCATTGCGAGCATCTCTTTGAGTCTTTTCCACGCGAGCCCCGCTCCTCCTACCGAGAACCAATACATGACGTAGGTGGCACGCTTCATGATGATCGCGGGCACCCCGGAGATGTTCATGTTGAACATCCAGCCCACGCCCCAACGCGGGCCCACGCTCACAAACTCACCGTGCATATGCGGTTTGAACACGACAGGACTCTCACCTCGCGCCTCGCGCATGATGTTCTCGGCGGTGTGCTCGCCTTCTCGAATCGCGAACTGCGCGAGCATCGGCAGGATCTTGTTGTTCGCCGGATCCCTAAACGCCGCGACGTCTCCGATGGCGTAGATCTCGGGATGCCGAGGCGAGCGAAGGTACTCGTCACAGACGAGCCGTCCCGAGCTGTCGAAGTCGAGCCCCCAGCTGATCGCGTCGGGATCCGCCTTCGCGCCTCCGCAGAAGACGAGCACCCGAGTCTCGATTCGCTCGCCTGATTCCAGCACGACGGCGTCATCATCTACCCGTTTGACCATCGAGCCCACGTATAGCTCGACCCCCATTCGCCGCAAGCGTTCCATCGCGCGGACGCGCTGTGCTCGGGGCAGGTCGTAGAGGATCTCGGGCCGCCCTTCCACAAGCCGGATCCTGAGATCCGCGGGGTCAAGTCCCGCGTCTCGCGCACGGCGTGGAAGCATCTGGCCGAGGGTCCCGACGATTTCTATCCCTGTCGCTCCGCCGCCGATCACAGTGAAACACAGCGCCTTGGTACGGGCTGTCCTGTCCGAAAGGGTGGCCGCTCGCTTGAACGCCCACTCGATACGGCGTTGCAGCTCTTGCGCGTCGTGCACCGACCACATCGTGACCGCGCGCTCCGCGAGTCCGGGCACAGGAGGCACGAACGCGATCGCACCGGTCGCCAGCACGAGTCGCCAGTACTCCACACGCTGGCCGTTCTCGCCACGCTGACCAACGGTGACCGCGCGTTGCTCGGCATGGACGGAATCGAGCCGGTTGTAGCAGACGGTCACCGGCAAGTCGCGGAAGACGGTGGGGTGCCACAGCTCGCAGAACTCCGGGCGGGGCGGTCCCACCGCGACGAGGTCGAGTTCGGAGAGCGCTTGCTGGCACGGGTTGGGCTCGATGAGGAGGATCTCGATGTCGTCGGATGGCCGCATCGAACGCGCGAGTCTGACGGCCAGTGTGGTTCCCCCGTATCCGCCTCCGGCGATGACCACTCGGCGGCGGGAACCTGGCTTTGCGCACTCCATTTGGGTGATGTCTGTCATCATGCTCCTCGCACTCGGCTTACGTAGGCTTCTACCCGTTCGGCGTGCTGCGAGTTGTGGAACAAACCCCCAAGATGGCGTGTTACCGGTACCACTCGCGACAAGGAGTTCTGATGCAGATCATCGTGTTTGGTTTATCCACGTGTCCGTACTGTCGGATGACCAAGAAGTTTCTCGACGAGGCTGGTGTCGAGTATGAGCTAACTGAGGTAGACCTGCTCGATGGCGAGGAGAAGGAAGCCGCCGTAGCCGAGGTCAAGCGGCTTTCGGGTGGCACGTCTTTTCCGGTCGTGGTGGCCGGTGACGAAGTCATCGTCGGCTTTAACAAGAAGCGCATCAAGGAGTTGCTGGCAGGGTGAGCGACCGGTCGGTGCGCATGCGATTCCATGAAGACACGACGGTCGAGGACCTCAAGGCGTACATGACTCCGTTTGTCGCGAGGCTCGGCTACGTGTTCAACGACGACGCGGAATTCGTGGATGAGGTGCTCGCAAGTGAGTTGGAGATCCTCGCCGAGACGGGCGACGTGTACTGTCCGTGCCGGGTGCGCACTGGGGATCCGAAAGCGGACTACAAGGTCGTCTGTCCCTGCATCCCGTTTTTCGCCGATGAGTTCGCGAAGCTGCGCAAGTGCTGGTGCGGCTTGTTTGTCATGCATGATGTCGAGGACGGGAGCGAGCTGCACGGCGTGATCGAGGTGTCTCCCGGGCCCGCCGAGGTCCCGGTCGTTCCAGCTGACGAGCTGGCGCCCGGCGGTGTGCGCACTGTACGCGTCGGCACGCGGGAGATCGCGCTTGTAAGAGTCGGCGACGAGTTCTTCGCGCTTGGCAACGTGTGCCGTCACGCATTCGGGCCGCTCGGCCAGGGCTTCATCGATGGGTATGCGCTGATGTGCCCGTGGCACGGGTGGCGTTACGATGTGCGCGACGGGAGTACCGACCACCCCGGCGCGGACGTCAAGACGTATCCGGTCGCGGTGCGCGGCGGTTACGTCTACGTCACCGTGTGAGCGGCGCGCGGGCCGCCTGAGCGCTCCCGCTGCCCGTCCTGAGTCTTACTCGGTTACTCGGCGGTCTTCTCCTTGGCGAACAGCTCGGCGATGCCGCCGATCGATCCCATGATCCCGGTGACCTCCATTGGCAAGAAGACCTTGTTCGCCTCGCCGTTGGCTATCGCCTTGAGGGCCTCAAGGTAGCGAATGGCGATGAGGTCGTTGGTGGGGCTGCCCTCGTGGATGGCGGCGAACACGTACTTGATCGCGAGCGCCTCGCCCTCGGCGACGGTGTGGTACTTGAACTTCTCTGCCTCAGCAACTTCCTTGATCGCCTGGGCCTCACCCTCGGCCTCCAAGATGTTTGCCTGTTTGGATCCCTCGGCTCGGGTAATCGCGGCCTGCTTGTCGCCATCGGCCTCAAGAATCAGCGCGCGACGCGTCCGCTCCGCTTTCATCTGGCGGTGCATCGCTTCGGTGACGTCGACGGGAGGCTCGATGCGCTGCAGTTCGACGCGCACCACGCGCACGCCCCACTTGTCGGTTGCGTCATCGAGAATCTGGCGTAGTGCGGCGTTGATGGTTTCGCGGCTCGTGAGCGATTCGTCGAGTTGCATCTCTCCGATGACGTTACGCAGGTTGGTCTGCGCGAGTTTCGTCGCGGCCATGTAGAAGTTGGCCACGTTATACATGAGCTTCACGGGGTCGGTCGCCTCGTAATACACCACGGCGTCGACTGTGACCACGACGTTGTCTTTCGTGATGACTTCTTGCGGCGGTACGTCGACGACATTTTCGCGCATGTCGACTTTGGTCATGCGGTCGACGAGCGGGATGATGAAGTGAAGTCCTGAGTCGAGCGTCTTTTGGTACTTGCCAAACCGCTCGACGATACCCTTCTCGTACGGGCGCACGATGCGGATCGCGAGCATCGTGTAGACGAAGAGTACGACCAAGACGACCAAGCCGAACCCCACAGCGGCGAAGACCTCCATCATCCGTTCCTTTCTGCTCGTGCGCGGCGCTCTCTCACGATGCCGCGACGTCCGTTTCTGATGGTTGCACGATCAGGCGCGTTCCCACTACTCGCTCGACCGTCACCCGGGTGCCCGAGGGAATGTTCTCGCCGCTTAAGGACTCGGCGCGCCACTCCTCGCGTTCCACTCTGACGCGTCCTGTCGCGGAGTCCGGGTCGATCGCCTCGATCACCGTTCCCGGTAAACCGAGCAGCCGGTCGACCCCCGTGCGGACGGGTGGTTCGTGCGTGAGGCGGTTCGCATACCGGCGGAGCAGCACGAGCATCGCGCTCGAGACACCTATGAATGCGATCCACTGCCATCCGACATCCGCTCCGAGGTATTCGAGGAGTGCCGCCGCAGCGGCGCCGACAGCAAACGGCAACAGAAAAAACGTCGCGGTAAACATTTCAGCGATGAGCAAGATCGCCGCAAGCAGGACCCAAACCCAGAACCAGATCTCCACCTTTGTTCACCCCTGAGTATCGGTCAGTCGGACGCGGGATCTCTTCTCATAGATTGGTGACACTCTACTCAATCATTCCCAAATGCGGCGTGTGCCGGGGGTTTTCCGGTCAGCCACGTCTGTCTAACTCATCCGCGGCGACGTAGCGCTATAAATACGCAGTAAGCGCACTTAAGAGATGCGATATTGTGGGTTCGAGGGTGGTACCATCACCATGAAGCCGCCGATCAAGGAGTCATCATGAGCCATGAACTTACTGCTTCGGTCGATCTGACCATAGGGGACACTCCGCTTGTAGCGCTTAGGCGCCTCGGTGCGGGGCTGCCTGGCCGCATCGCCATCAAGTTAGAGTCGCGAAATCCGGGCGGCTCGGTGAAGGACCGCATCGCTCGCGGCATGATCGACGACGCCGAGGCGAGCGGGCGCATATCACCTGGGAAGTCGGTGCTTGTTGAGCCTACGAGCGGCAACACGGGCATCGCCCTGGCGATGATCGGTGCCGCGCGCGGCTACGAAGTCGTCCTCACCATGCCCGAGAGCATGTCGATCGAGCGCCGCCGCCTCTTGTTGGCGTACGGAGCCGAGTTGGTGCTTACTCCTGCTGGCGAGGGGATGGCTGGCGCGGTGGCCGCGGCGGAACAAATCACCGCTGAACGCGAGAGAGCGTTTCTTGTCGGGCAGTTTGTCAACCCCGCGAATCCGCGGACACACTATGAGACCACCGGCCCTGAGATCGAGCAGGCGCTTGCCGCGGAACCGATAGGGGCGCTTGTCGCGGGCGTAGGAACCGGAGGTACCGTGTCGGGTGCCGGACGCTACCTCAAGGAGCGCTTCCCTGGCGTACGGGTCATCGCTGTCGAGCCGGCCGAGTCACCGATCATCTCGCAGACTCGCGCGGGCCAGGAGCTCACGCCTGGACCGCATCTCATCCAAGGGATCGGCGCCAACTTCGTGCCGATGACTCTCGATCTTGGTGTCCTCGACGAGGTGTTTCCGGTCGAGGGCGAGAGAGCGCTCGTCATGGCGCGGACGCTCGCCGCCGAAGAGGGCATTCTTGGCGGGATATCGAGTGGGGCGAACGTTGTCGCGGCGCTTGAGGTAGCCGCGCGGCCCGAGATGGAGGGCTTGACCGTGGTGACGTTCGCGCCTTCCACTGGCGAGCGCTACCTGTCGACGCGGCTTTGGGAGGAGTTGGGCTGATGCGCGTGGCCCAGCGAATCGATTACGCGATGCGGGCCGTGACCGCACTCGCGGCCCTCCCTGAGAATCGTATGATGCCAGCCGGAGAGCTGGCCGATCGTCTCGGACTGCCGAGGCGATTTGTTGAGCAACAGGTCACCGTTCTCGTTCGTCACGGGATCGTTCGCAGCCGCAGGGGTCCGGGCGGCGGAGTCGCGCTCAACCGTCTCGCCGGACAGATCACCGCGTACGAGGTGATCGTGGCGGTCCAAGGCGATCTTCTCGATGTGCCCCGGGTGAGCGCCTCGGCGGTTTCTGAGATGTGGGGGAGCGCCGCTGAGTCGCTCGAGCGGCACTTCAAGGGGATCGATCTTGAGGAACTAGCCGTGCGCCAACGTGAGTTGGATGAAATGAACGGCTTCATGTATCACATCTGATGCGGCCCGGAGATTGTGCGCGTGTGACGGGCGGGACGGAAATGGGCCGCGTGTGTACTGGCGTTCTTGTTACCGCCAAGCGTGTTCTGATACACTCCAGCAGTCCTACGCGGTGCATACCGATTGGGGCAGGGAGCGGTGGCGCAGGTGCGCTGACGCAGTGACAGGTGCGATTCCGCACGGAGCGAATTGGAGGACAGGGATGAGTGTGGCAAAGAGAAAGCGTTTCTTCGCCATCATCGCTATGCTGACGATGCTTGCGATGGTCGTCACCGGCTGTGGTGGCGGCACTGGGACCGGGGATACCGGTGACACTGGTGCCACGGGCGACGCCGTCGACGTCAAGATCGGCGTGAGCTCGCCTTTCACGGGTGATGTGGCCGCTCTCGGTCTCGGCATCCGCAACGGTGCGCAGCTGGCCATTGAAGAGGCCGCGCCAGAGCTCGCTGAGCTCGGCATCAATCTGACGATGCTCGCGGTCGACGATGCTGCGGACCCCAAGACCGGCGTGAACGCCGCGAATCAGATGGTCTCTGACAGTGCGGTGGTCGGAGTGGTCGCCCACCTGAACTCGGGCGTATCGATTCCGACGTCGGCTGTGTACAACGAGGCTGGCATCGTCCAGATCTCGCCGGCGTCGACCAACCCGCAGCTCACGCTGCAGGGTCTCGAGAACGTCTTCCGCGTTTGCACGGTCGACACGGTTCAGGGTTCGTTCGCGGCTGAGTTCGCTTTCGACACCCTCGGCTACAAGACCGTCGCGGTGATCGACGACTCCACCCCGTATGGCGAGGGCCTAGCGGCAGAGTTCGCGAAGGCGTTCGAGGCCAAGGGCGGCACCGTGACCTCGACCGACAAGGTTCAGGTCAAGGATCAGGATTTCACCGCTCTCGTGACCAAGATCCGTAGCGATGCTCCTGACTTCATCTACTTCGGTGGCATGTACACCGAGGCCGCGCTCGTTGCCAAGCAGTCCAAGGACGCTGGCTTCGAGGGTCCGGTCATGGGTGGAGACGGCCTCTACACCCAGCAGTACGTTGATATCGCCGGTGCCGCGAACGCCGAGGGCGACTTCGCGACATCAGTTGGTCTCCCGCTCGCCGAGCAGCCCAAGGGCCTAGATTTCAAGGCGGACTTCGAGGCGAAGTTCCCCGGTCAGGCCATCGAGGCGTACGACACCTACGCGTATGACGCAGCCAAGGTGATCATCGAGGCGATCAAGAAGGTCGCCGCCGATCTCGGCGCCGCTGAAGTCGTGACCCCAGCTGGCAAGCAGGCCATCATTGATGCTGTTGCGGCTACCAACATGGAAGGCGTGACCGGAACCGTCGCCTTTGACGAGAACGGTGACACGACCAACAAAGCTATCACCGCTTATGTGGTGCGCGATGGCGCCTGGGTTCCCTACACCGAGTAGCGGAAGCCGAGCAGTCTCGTAAACACTCGGCCCGGGTGGGACACGGTGACGTGACCTGCCCGGGCCGGCGTGGGGGCAGGCCCGGAGTTACTGGCATGGCCCCGTTGCGCCGTGCCATTCACGCGAATCACGGATGGAGCACTCGTGTCAGCCGAACTCGGTATTTTAGTACAGCAATTCATCAACGGAATCACCCTTGGAGGGATGTACGCGCTGCTTGCCCTCGGGTACACGCTCGTGTACGGCATCTTGTTGATGATCAACTTCGCCCACGCCGAGATGTTTATGTTCGGTGCGTATGTGGGACTATTCACGCTCACTGGCCTGGCCCGTATCGAGTTCTTCACATCGAGCGGTCCGGCGCTGTTGCTTCTCTACTTGCTCACGTTTCTGATCGCCATGATCGCGACCGGAATTCTTGGCGTGATCATCGAACGTTTCGCGTATCGTCCGCTACGGCACGCGCCGCGTCTTGCGCCGCTCATCTCGGCGATCGGCGTGTCGCTGTTCCTTCAGAACGCCGTGCTGCTCTGGATATCTTCGCGCTCTCTGCCATTCCCGGTGCTCTTTGAGGTGCAAACGTACCAGATCGCAGGCGCGACGATCTCTTCGATGCAGATTCTCATCATCGTCACCACGATCGTGTTGATGCTGGTGCTCGATAACTTTGTTTCACGCACACGCCTCGGCAAGTCAATGCGCGCGACGTCCCAGGACCGGGAGACCGCAGGCCTCATGGGGGTCGACATCAATCGCGTTATCGCGCTGACATTCTTCATTGGCCCGGCGCTCGGCGCCGCTGCGGGAATCTTCTCGGGCATGTACTACGGCAACATCAAGTACAACATGGGCTTCATCCCAGGGATCAAGGCGTTCGCCGCGGCGGTTGTCGGCGGAATCGGCAACCTGCGCGGAGCGATGCTTGGAGGGTTTTTGATTGGTCTGCTGGAGTCACTTGCCGCCGCGTACATCAGCACGGGATACAAGGACGTTATCGCGTTCGTGATCCTGATTATCGTCCTGATCTTCAAGCCCGGTGGCATTCTGGGCGAGTCCGTCGCGGAGAAGGTGTAGCCATGACAGCGATCAGAAGCGGACTCACCAGAGTCAACGATTTTTTCTCGACCGCACCGGGGAAGGTCGCCTTCTTCTTCGTGCTCGCGCTCGTAACGCTGTTCTTGCCGGTGTATTTCCAGTCAGTGGGTAACGCGTTCATGGTGCGGATCTTTGCGCTCGTGGGCATCTACGCGCTACTTGCGCTCGGACTCAACATAGTTGTTGGCCAAGCGGGTCTTCTGAACCTCGGCTTCATCGCGTTTTACGCGGTGGGCGCGTACGCTGGGATGAACCTCGGATTCCTGATGCAGGAGTTGCTCATCGGGGTCGGATTTCTCGGCGAAGCACCGGAGAACTGGTCGTACTGGTTCATATTGCCGTTCGCCGCAGTGCCAGGCGTCATCGCTGGACTCATGATCGGGACGCCGGTGTTGCGCCTGCGCGGCGACTACCTTGCCATCGTCACACTTGGTTTCGGTGAGATCGTGCGTATCGCGATCACAAACGATATCGCGGGGATTACCAATGGCGCGTCCGGTCTGCCAGGAATCGGTCAGAGTGTCGCCCCGGCAGCCGGACAGTTGTGGGTCCGAGAGAACCTCTCGGCGGGGAACTTCGTGTTCTCGAAGGATCTCTACTGGTACTACATCATCATTGCGCTCGTGCTCTTCGCGATCTTCGTTATCAATCGCATCGACAACTCCCGTCTTGGGCGGGCCTGGGTCGCGATGCGCGAGGACGAGGTCGCGGCGTCGTCGGTTGGCGTGAACATCTTGACGACAAAGCTCTGGGCGTTCGCGCTCGGTGCGGCGTGGGGAGGCATCGCAGGTCACACGTACGCGTACTGGGTCGGCTTCATCAGTCCCGAGTCTTTCAACTTCATGGAATCCGTCCTAGTGGTGTGCATGGTCGTCCTCGGGGGCATGGGTTCGATCCCAGGCACCATTCTCGGCGCTGTCATAATTACCGCTGTCCCGGAGGTCATTCGCGCGCTCGCGGCGTCACCCGCGCTTTCTGGCGTACTCACCGCTGAGCAGGCGTCCACCGTAGGCGACTACCGCTTCTTAATCTTTGGCGGTCTCATGGTGGTCATGATGGCACTCAGGCCGCAAGGCATCCTGCCTTCCAAGCGCCGAGCCCGCGAGCTCAATCCAGCGAATGAAAACATCCGCGCGCAGGAGAACCAGCAGCTCTGGGAAGCCGAGCACAAGCACAACTCCGACAGCGACATCCTTTAGGCGCGGAAGAAAGGCGCTGACGCGATATGCCAATGCTAGAAATCAAGAACGTCACGATGCAGTTCGGTGGTCTCAAAGCCCTTTCGGACGTGAACTTTCACGTCGATGAGGGCGAGATCGTCGCCCTCATCGGACCCAATGGGGCGGGTAAGACGACCCTGTTCAATCTTCTTACCGGCATCTACCGGCCTACTGAGGGCACTATCGAGTTTGAGGGCACTTCGCTTATCGGCAAGAAGGCGCACCGCGTCTGCGTCATGGGAATCGCACGCACATTCCAAAATATCCGGCTGTTCGCGAACATGACCACACTTGAGAACGTGATGGTCGCACGCCACACGAGGACCAAGGAGACGCCGCTCATGGCGGTGCTCCGCACGCCCAACTTCAAGCGGGAAGAGCAACACACGGAAGATGAGGCGCGCAAGCGGCTTCGATTCGTGGGGCTTGAAGAGAAGGCGAATGAGCTGGCGATGAACCTCCCTTACGGCGAGCAGCGTAAGCTGGAGATCGCGAGGGCGCTCGCGACCGATCCTAAGCTGGTGCTTCTCGACGAACCGGCTGCGGGGATGAACCCGCAGGAATCGGCGTCCCTTACTGGGCTCATCGGCAAGATACGCGAGTCGGGAGTCACCGTCTTGCTTATAGAGCATGACATGAAGGTCGTCATGGAGATCGCGGATCGCATCTCGGTGCTCGACTTCGGTGAGATGATCGCCGAGGGCAAGCCCGATGAGGTGCGAAGGAATCCCAAAGTCATCGAGGCGTATCTGGGTACTGGCGCAGAAGCGCTCATGGCCGAGGGATAGGAGGGTACCTACGTGCTGAAAGTCAACGGGATACATACCTTCTACGGCAAGATCGAGGCGCTCAAGGGCATCAGCGTCGAGGTTCAGGAAGGCGAGATTGTCACGCTCATCGGAGCGAACGGCGCGGGCAAGTCGACCACGCTCAAGACGATTTCCGGCCAACTCAGTCCTAAAGAAGGCACTATTGAGTTTCTCGGCGAGACGATATCGGGCATGCCGTCCCACGCTGTTACGGCAAAACGCGTGATCCAGGTGCCTGAAGGCCGCCGCATCTTCCCGCAGATGACGATTCGCGAGAACCTCGAAATGGGCGCGTTCCTTCGTAAGGACAAAGATGGGATCGCCGCGGATCTTGAGCATGTGCTTGAGCTGTTCCCTCGATTGCGTGAGCGTCTTGCCCAGAAGGGCGGAACGCTTTCGGGCGGCGAACAGCAGATGCTCGCAATTGCCCGCGGCATGATGGCGCGCCCACAGCTCCTGATGCTCGATGAGCCGTCGATGGGACTTGCCCCCGTGATCGTCGAGGTGATCTTTGGAACCATCAAGAAACTCAACGAGGAGGGCACCACGATTCTGCTCGTTGAGCAAAACGCCGCAATGGCTCTTCAGGTCGCCGATCGCGGATATGTGCTTGAGACAGGCACCGTAGCGCTTGAGGGCACTGGCAAAGAGCTCCTCAGAAATGAGAGAGTTCGCAAGACGTACCTCGGGGAGATGTAAGGGCTCGTTACAGTGCGGCGATAGCACGCGCCTTCGCCTCGGCCAGCCGGGAATCGATCGAGTGGTCCCTTCCGCTTGTGTGGTGCCCGTTAGTCACCCGCCATGCACCGGCGGACATCACCGCGGCAGTGGTCTTTTGCCCGGCTGAGTCGAGGAGGGCCGCGTAGGGGTCTGGCCCCGCGACCGCGAACGCGGCGAGATCAGCGGACGTGCCGGGTTCCAAGGCTCCGAAACGCTGTCGGAGACCGAGAGCGACCGCGCCGTCGATAGTCATCATCCGCACGATCCGCTCGGCTGTGAGCCCTGGCGCGAGCACGCGCAGGGCGCGCGCTTCCTCGAACAGATCGAGATCGTGGTTGCTTGCGAGACTGTCGGTGCCAAGCGCGATGCGGGCGCCCGCTGCCTCGAGTGCGGCGACTGGAGCATCGCCAACCTGCAGATACGTGTTGGAGCGAGGGCACAGCGCGATGCCAGCACACTTCTCGGCGATAAGCGCGGTGTCATCTGCGGTGTGGACACAGTGGACGGCGAGGGTTCCGTCGAGCGCGCCGAGACGGTCGAGGTAGCGCGCCGGCGTGGTGCCTGGCGGTTGAAACTGCGCGATTGAGCGTGCGGCAGTCGCGGCGAGCGGACCGGTACCGTCGAAAAGAAGCTGGACCTCAGCCGGAGACTCCGCGAGATGCACAGCGAACGGAACGCTCTGTGCGGCGGCGCGTTCGTGGAGGGCCGAGATGAGCGCGGGGCTTGCCGTGTAGGGAGAGTGTGCCGAGATGCCATGGCGCACGCGGTCTGACCGGCGGGCGTGAGAGTCTTCCAAATAGCCCGCATCAGCAAGGCGGGCGCTCGCGTCGTTGGGCTCCAGGCCGAGCACTTCGAAGAAGTGCACGCCAGCGAGACCTGCCTGCTCGGCGATCGTCGCGGAGCAGGCGCTATACGCTATGTCGCCGACGACAGTGGTGCCGGAGGCGATCGCGAGTTGCGCGCCCGCGGCGCTTGAAGCGGCGAAGTCATCGGTCGTGAGCGCTTGCATCGCTCGCACGACGCGAGGAAGCCATTCGTGAAAGGGGGCGGACGGAACCACTCCATGAAGGACCGACAGCGCGAGATGCGTGTGCGCGTTCACGAGGCCGGGAAGCACGGTGCATCGCCCGAGGTCGTACACGGGTTCGGCGGGACGGGCCGCGACAAGTTCCGCACGACTTCCGACCTCGGCCACGAGGTCTCCCCGAATGAGGATCGCACCATCTTGGATCGGTGGTCGCGTGACGGGCACAACCCACTCCGCCGAGACGATCACCGCTACTCCTCAGGCAGGCCGAGGAGACTCGGCTTGCGAAGCTCCATGCAACCGCATCTGTCGTCGAGTGTCGCGACGCTGAGCGTGTCGATGAGACAGCGGGCGATGGTCGCGGACTCATCGAAAAAGACCGCTTTAAGCTCGTCGTGTTCCCACTGCCGTACTATGCCCTCGCCGTAGTTGACCACGATGTAGATGCCCGCGAAACAGGCGCCGATGTCACGTGCGAGGAAGACCTCTGGCGCGAGGGACTGGCCGATGATGTCACCGCCGAGGCGCTTCATGTAATCGACTTCGGCCACGGTCTCGAAGCGCGGGCCGTCAGTTACGAGATACGTGCCACGCCGGTAGACGCGGGGAAACGTCGAGCCCGCCGAGTCAGAGAGCAGCGAGGCGAGCGACGGGCAGATCGGCTGACGCATGATTAGCAGGTGGTCGCCGTTCACATATATGTCTTGCTTCACGGTCAGGTCGATGAAGTCGTCCGGAATCATCACGTCGCGCGGGTCGAGCAGGTGGTTGAGCGATCCGACCCCGCCGTCAGCGAGCACTTTGCGCACCCCGGCGGCGTGGAAGACCCAGAATACCTGCAGGCTCGCGTCCGCGCGCTTCACGCCGCGCCGCCAGCCGTGCATGCGAACCGCCAAGGCGTCACGGGAACCGTGAGGTCCGATGATGCGCATGTGAGTGAACGCTGGCGACCTGCCAAACGGCGTCTCGAAGACAAGGCCGTCAGCGATGACGGTCACGCGTCCGTCATCAAGCGCCGCCGCCGTACCGATCGAGAGCGTGCCGCTTCCGCCGCAAAGACCGAACTCGGCTGCGGGGACCGCCTGCGAGACAGTCATGGGCCTACCTCCTTTCCGCCGAGGCTACCAGAAACGTCTGACTTCCCGGTAGAGCGTGTCGCGCTGCACGGGCGTGTACCCCGCATCCTGGACCAGCCGCACCAGTTCTTCGCGGGCAAGCATGAAGTGTGTGCCCGCGGCGGCGACAACGTTCTCCTCGATCATCGTAGAGCCCATGTCGTTCGCTCCAAACGCGAGTGCGATTTGCCCTACCTTGGCACCTTGCGTGACCCACGAGGCCTGGATGTTTGCGATCGAGTCGAGGAACAGCCGCGAGACCGCAAGAACGCGCAAGTACTCCCACGCGCTTGCGGGCGTCGCACCGGTCGACTCGCCGTACTCGGTATTGCCCGGTTGGAACGACCAGGGGATAAACGCGCGAAAGCCGATACGTCCCAGCGAGACGGCCTCATCTTGCAGTTCACGCACGGCCCGCATGTGCTCTATTCTCTCGGCGGAAGTCTCGTATGACCCGAACATCATGGTCGCCGTCGTCGAGATGTCGAGCGCGTGCGCTTCGCGCATGACGCCGAGCCACTGCTTGGCGGTCGCTTTCTTAGGCGAGAGGTGTGCCCGGACGCGATCGACGAGGATCTCAGCTCCTCCGCCCGGTAGCGAGTCGAGGCCGGCGTCACGCAGCCGCCGCAGCACCTCACGAGTATCGATTCTGCTCACGTGACTGAGGTGAACGATCTCTGGAGGGCCAAACCCGTGCACGTGGATCCCAGGGTGCGCTGCCTTGATGCGCACGAGCATCTTCTCGTACCACTCGATTCCGAGGTCCGGGTGCATCCCGCCTTGCAGGAGGATGGCCGTCCCGCCGAGCTCGAGCGTCTCTGCAACCTTGTCGGACAGCTCGGCCGCGCTGAGCACGTAGGCATCCGCGTGGCCGGGGTCCCGGTAGAATGCGCAGAACGAACACCCGCTCACGCAGACGTTGGTGTAGTTCACGTTGCGGTCGACGATGAAGGTGACCTCGGCGCCAGGGTGCATCCGTTCCCGCATTGCGGAGGCTGCCGCGCCGAGCGCGAGGAGGTCGGCCTCCTCGAGTAATGTGAGCGCCTCAGCGGGTGAGAGGCGGTGTTCGCCGCCCGCCGCCGCCATCGCCAACGTGGCGAGATCTCGCCGGGCCGTCACATGGTGTCCTCTCCGAATACCTCAATGTCCGGTACGCGCTCAAGCTGGCCGATGCCGTGCGCTTCGGCTAGGTAGCGTGTCAGACCGTCGCGATATTGTGGCTCGAAACGGAAGTGGAGCGCGTCGAAGTAGCTTCGGAAGTGTCCGGCCGAGAATCGCTCCCAGCGGGCGGCGTACGACGAGATCTCGTCGAGGTGGGACCGGCAGTACGTGAGAGACTTCGAGAGGGCGTCGGCCACGTCGCGGACCGCCGCGGCACTGGTCGCGGCGAACTCACGGCGCACCGCCCAGACAGCATAGACCATCGGCAAGCCGGTCCAGGCGGTCCACTCGGCACCAAGGTCGGTGAGCGTAAGCCCGGTTGGCGGTTCCCAATACGCGCGCAGCGCGTCGTCTCCGATCAGGAGAGCGGCGTCTGTCTCTCGCATCATCGCCGCGAGATCAGGAGGCATTTCGACATAGGCGGGACGGACGTTCCAGTGACGTTCGAGCAAGATCCTGGTGAGCACCTGGGACGTCCGCGAGGTGTCGGCAAGCGCGACCGTCGCATCGTTGAGTGTTGCCGGGGACTGTTTCGAGAGGAGGAGGATCGACTGGACCTTGCCGTGGCTCGATATCGCGATGTCTGGAAGAAGCACGAAGTCATCGGCGTGACGCGCGTACTCGATCGCGGGAATAGGGGCCACATCAAGAATGCCGTCACGCAGCATGGACGCCAGGTCGCGCGGCGCCGCCTTCACGAGGTCGATTTCGAGCAGCATATCGTTCTTCACAAGCCCGTAGTAGAGCGGGAGGCAGTTGAGAAACTGGATGTGGCCCAGTCGGGGACGCGACACTCTATCCTCCGCTCGCAAACGTGCCGCGAGCCACCCCGGCTCGCGGGGGGGCGCCGATTGTGCCCGCATCCCAAGCCGGCGGGGCGAGCTCATCGGCGTATTTCCTTACGACACGGTACAGGGTGTCGCGCTCGACAGGCACATGGCCGGTTTCAGCGATCATTGCGACAAGGTCGTTTTTTGAGAGCGCCTCGGGTGTTGTGGCGCCCGCCATGTGGGTGATCTTCTCCTCGACCACGGTGCCGTCGATGTCGTCGACCCCAAACGCCGTCGCAAGCTGAGCGACCTTGAGGCCCACCATGATCCAGAACGCCTTGATGTGAGGGATGTTGTCGAGCATGAGTCGGGAGATCGCGAGCGTCTTGAGGTCGTCGAAGCCGGTCGTGCCCGGCAGATCGGCCAGCTCGGTGTTGGCGGGGTGGAACGCGAGCGGTATGAATGCGAGAAACCCGCCGGTCGCGTCTTGTTGCTCGCGTAACCGGATGAGGTGCTCGATGCGCTCGGCGTGTGTCTCGATGTGGCCGTAGAGCATCGTGCAGTTGGTGGCGATCCCGAGATCATGCGCCTCCCCGTGGATACGGAGCCATACATCGCTTGCGGTCTTCTTGTCCCACGCTGCCGCGCGAGTCCGGTCGCTGAATATCTCGGCGCCGCCACCGGGCAAAGCGTCGAGTCCCGCCGCCTTGAGGTCGGCGAGCACTTCGCGGGTCGAGCGCCCGCCGATAATCGCCATGTGCTCGATCTCAACCGCGGTAAATGCCTGCACGATGACGTGATCCGGCACGGCTTCCCTTGTTCGCCGCACTATGTCGAGGTAGAACTCGTAGCTCCACTCGGGGTGGAGGCCGCTCACGATGTGCATCTCGTACGCGCCGTCCGATGCGCCCGCCGAGGCGGCTTCCGCGACTGAGTCGAGTGTCATTTCGTAGGCGCCCTCCTCGCCCGAGGACCGTGCGAACGCGCAGAACTTGCACCGGTTGCGACAGATGTTGGTCGGGTTCACGTGGCGATTGACCATGAAATAGACGCGGTCCCCGTTAATCCGCCGTTTCATGTAGTCAGCCATCTGCCCGATACCGATGAGGTCGCGGCTGGCATAGAGCGCGAGGCCATCATCGGCGGTCAGGCGCTCTCTGGCGAGCACCTTGTCCGCGATTGGCTCAAGCGCGGGGTCGATGAGGGTGAAGGGCGTCATGTCAGCGGACTCCTCGGCTGATCGTACTCGGATTCATCATAAGGTCGGCTCCGAATACCGTTACCATCTCGGTCATGCAGCTCCTTCACGGTGGCGCGGGCTGATCGAGTGTGCGCGTATGGTTCCAGAGTAACTGTTCACCTCCGGCGTTCACAGATTCCCGGGTGCGATCGCGTAGTTTGACCGGCCGAGGCGACCGCGGGAAGGACATGCTTGCTATCACTCACATCGGATGTATACTATAAGTGTAATGAATACATTCGTCGTCGTGAGGTGGCTGTGGGCGAGTCTGTGTCAGGAACAGCGGTGGGGGGTGACGCGTTGGTCGCCGGAAGCTGTGTCGCGCCTCCCGATGGTGGATCGCCGCCTCCCGTCAGCACAGCCAATCACGCCGCGGAGCACGCCGCGGAGCGTGGCCGCGCGCTCTACGAAGACGGTATGTACTGCGCCGAGGTGGTTCTCACTGTGGCGAACGAGGCGGCAGGTCACCGTCTCCCATCGGAGGTCATGTCGCTCGGAAGCGGTTTTTGGGGCGGTGTCGCCGGCGACGGCTCGACGTGTGGCGCTCTGACAGGTGCCATCATGGCGATCGGAATGCTCGGTGGCCGTACGCGTATCGATGGCGCATGGGAGCCGTCGGCAGAAGCTATTGCCCAGATGCGTTCCGCGTTTCTGGAGCGTTTCGGATCGATGAGCTGTGCTGGTCTGACCGCTCAATTTGGCGGGATGGAAGGTGCGGACCGCTTCCGGCACTGCGCATGCCTGACGGGCGAGACCGCGGGGATGGTGGTCCGGCTTACGGGCGACCGCGGTTGGCTGTAGGCATGCGAGTTCACCATCCGCTCTGTGCGGATGGTGCTTGTCAGAGGTACCCTTACCGGCATGGACAGGCTCACAGACATCGCGCACGCGACCGCCGTGCGCCACTCGATGTTCCCGGCTGGCTTTCCGGTCGTGGTGATGGTGTCGGGCGGTGCCGACTCGGTAGCCCTGCTCCACCTCCTTGCCGCGGGTCATCTCGGAGATCGCCCCGATCTCACTGCCGTACACGTCAATCACTTGTTGCGGGGTGACGATGCCAAAAGCGACGAGGCGTTCGTGAACACCGAGTGCGCCCGGCTCGGCGTGGAGTGCCGGATCGAACGCGTTGACGTCGCCGCATACGCGCGCCGCCACGGCGGCAACATCGAGGACGCGGGACGCGAGGTGCGCTATCGCGTCGCGAGCAAGGAGGCCGAAAGCCTTGCTGCGCGCACTGGCGCGCCCCCGGCGGCTGTCCGAGTCGCGGTCGCGCACACGCTCGACGACCGTATCGAGACCCTCTGTATGCGCTTGCTCACCGGTGCCGGGGCAGGGGGTCTCGCCGCTATCCGTCACGTCAGGGGCCGTGTCGTAAGGCCACTCCTCGATTGCCCGCGCCCTCTTGTTCGCGAGTGGCTCACCTTACAAGGGTTTGCGTGGCGCGAGGATCCGACCAACGCAGACACCACCCGCTTGCGTGCGCACATCCGTCACGAGTTGCTGCCGGTCCTTGAGCGTATAGCCCCGGCGTTTCGGACGACGCTCGCGCGCTCGATGACCATTCTTGCCGAGGAAGACGAGATGCTCTCATCGATGGCTGCTGAGCTTGTCAAGGATTTCTCGGTGGACAGTGGATTTCCGGATGAGATCGCGCTCGATCGGGCGATGATGCGGACGCTTCCGATGCCGATGAGACGGAGAGTGGTGCGTTACGTGGTCGCGGAGGCCTTCCCGCACGCGTCGCGGCTCGACTCAGAGCATGTGGAGGCGATCGTGTCAGGTCTGGACAGCGAGTCCTTCGCGCGCGATCTTCCCTACGGTCTGCGAGCGTATTCCGAGTACGGTAGAATGATTGTCACGCGACAGGGGGATCGTTCCCTGGCCGTGGCACCTTGTTTGCTCCCCATACCTGGCACGGTCGATCTTGGTCTCGCGGGCACGTTGCATGCGGAGCCCGCCGCTTCTACAGCGGAAGTTTCGGGGCCCGATGAGGCAGTCGTCGACGTTGGCGAGGCTATGATGCTTGCGGTAGGCGCCGCTCAGCCTGGCGACCGGATGCGTCCGCTCGGTATGGTGGGGACCCGGAAGCTTTCCGACATGCTGATCGACGCGAAGGTTCCCAGACGCGAGCGGTCGCTTGTGCCGGTTGTCCGTGACGGCGATCGCATCGTGTGGGTGGCTGGCGTGAGGATGAGCGAAGAGTGCAAGGTGGGTCCGCATACACGCCGAGCCGTGCGGCTCACGTGGGAGCGGCGGGTACACAGTGGGGCTTGGCCGCCCACAACCGAGTGCGGCGAGTGATTCGACGGGAGATATTTGATGCACCCCGATCTCGACCATATCGTGCTCACCGAAGAGCAGATTCAACGGCGCGTAGCCGAGCTGGGTGAGCGGATCAGTGTCGACTACGGCGATGAGGCGGTGCTGCTCATCGCGGTGTTGCGCGGAGCGACGCTATTCATAGCGGACTTGGCGCGGCGTATCACTTCGCCCGTTGAGATCGACTTCATGGCGGTTTCGAGTTACGGCTCTTCCATCCAGTCATCGGGCGTCGTTCGAATCATCAAGGATCTTGAGGAACTTATCGAGGGCAGGCATGTGATCCTCGTCGAGGATATTCTTGATACCGGTCTCACGCTCAAGTATCTGCTGAGAAACCTCGCGTCCCGTAAGCCGGCGTCACTCGAAGTGGTCGCGCTATTGAGCAAGCACGGTAAGCAGAGGGTACCTATCACCTGTAAGTACGTTGGATTCGAGGTGCCCGACGAGTTCGTCGTAGGATATGGCCTCGACTACGCGGAGCGCTATCGCAACCTGCCCTACATCGGCGTGCTCAGAGCGGATATCTACAGCGAGTAGCCCTGTGGCTGCGCGCACCGGAGGAGAATGAGGACTGTTGAACAGGAACCTGAGAACCGTACTGCTCTACCTTGTACTGCTCGCCTTTCTCGTGTGGTTCGTGACGGGAGCCCTCGGCGAGGCAGACGCGCCCGAGAAGCTCTCGGCGAGCGCGTTTCAAGCCGCGCTCGATGACGGCAGGATCGTGACGGTTGATGTCAAGGCGCGAGACCGCACGATCTCGGGAGAGTTCTACGTCGATGACGCGGCGAAAGCGGCCGAGGAGGTCAAGAAATACGACACGACGTTCCTCTCCGACCAGGAGCTCGAGCGGCGGATCTCCGAGTACAACGCGACGGCGCCCGAAACGCAGCAGGTGGTCTTTAGCGTCGACCCGCAGAACACATCACTGTGGGTGGGCATTCTCACCTCACTGTTGCCCATCGGCATTCTCATTCTCGTGATGTTGTACTTCTTCAGCCAGATGCAGGGTGGCAACTCGAGAATCATGTCGTTTGGCAAAGCCAAGGCGAAGCGCATGACGCGTGATCAGCCGCGGATCACTTTCAAAGATGTCGCCGGCGCCGATGAGGCAATCGAGGAGCTTGACGAGATCAAGGAGTTCCTCGCCAGCCCCGGCAAGTTCCAGGCGCTCGGCGCTAAGATCCCCAAGGGTGTTTTGCTGGTTGGTCCGCCAGGTACCGGCAAGACTCTACTGGCACGCGCGGTGGCGGGGGAGGCTTCGGTACCGTTCTTCAGCATCAGTGGTTCCGACTTCGTCGAGATGTTCGTGGGCGTGGGTGCGAGCAGGGTACGTGATCTGTTCGAGCAGGCGAAAGTGGCCTCGCCGAGCATCATCTTCATGGATGAGATCGACGCGGTGGGTCGGCAGCGCGGTGCGGGCCTTGGCGGAGGTCACGACGAGCGTGAGCAGACGCTCAACCAGCTTCTCGTCGAGATGGACGGCTTCGACGTCAAGGACAATGTCATCCTCATCGCGGCAACCAACCGCCCCGACATCCTCGATCCGGCGCTTCTGCGACCGGGCCGTTTCGATCGCCAGATCGTGGTCGACCGACCCGATCGAAAGGGGCGCGAGGGGATACTCAAGATCCACGCCCGGGGCAAGCCTGTTACCGCCGATGTCGATCTCGAGGTGCTTGCGCGGCGCACCCCAGGGTTCACCGGAGCGGACCTCGCCAACCTGGTCAACGAAGCTGCGCTACTCGCCGCGCGCCACGGAAAGAAGCAAATCGACATGAAGGAACTCGACGAGGCGATCGAGCGCGTGATCTCCGGCCCCGAGCGCAAGAGTCGGCTCATCTCCGACGAGGAGAAGAAGGTCATCGCATACCACGAGGCTGGACACGCGCTTGTGGGGCACGTTCTGCCGAGCACCGACCCGATCCACAAGGTCAGCATCATAGCCCGCGGCCAGGCCCTCGGGTACACGCTCGCGTTGCCGCAGGAGGATCGCTTCCTCACGTCGCGTCAGCAGATGCTCGACAACATAGCGATGCTCCTTGGTGGCCGCGTGGCGGAAGAGATCGCGATCGGTGACATCACCACTGGCGCGAGCAACGACATCGAGCGCGCGACCAAGCTCGCCAAGCAGATGGTCATGCGCTACGGCATGTCCGAGAAGCTTGGACCGCAGACGTTTGGCGACGCGAACCACGAGGTGTTTCTCGGCCGGGATTTCTCGGCGAACGCGGATTATAGTCAGGAAGTCGCTTACGAGATCGATAAGGAGGTTCGCCGCCTCATCGATGAATCGTTCACGACCGCGCATCGAATATTGGCCGAGCGACGCGACCAGCTCGATCTTATGGTGCAGGTGCTCATCGAGCGGGAGACCGTCGACAAGAACGAGCTCGAAGCGCTGCTCGATAACAGGTGGGATGAAGTTCTCGAGCGCGAGAAGGAGGCCGCAGAGGCTGGGGACTCTGGCGAGTCGACCGCGAAGAGCGACGACGAAGGTGAGGCTGAGGATCGCGTTGCCGCGCGTGAAACGGACGCGGATTCCTCGGAGGCTCCCCGCACGCCGCCTGCGGTGACGGGTGCGTGACGGGCAGGTTCTGAACTCGGAGTTGGCCACGAAGGGGGGAGTGCATGGGCGAAGACGGAACGCGCGGCGCGCTCTCCAACGCGGTCCGTCCTCTCGCGGCGCGCGTTCGGGGCCTGATTGAGGCTCTGCCGTTCTGTCCGGAACGGCGAGTGCGCAATAACCAGCTGCTCGAAGCCTTAAACGACGTCGCCTCCGCGGTTTCTTCGCGGTTGTCGGTGGAAGACATTCTCGACACGGTGGTCGATCGCGCGAAGCTACTCTCGGGTACCGATAAGACAGCGATCGTGCTCGCTGCCGAGCGTGAGGGATCGCTCGACTACGAAACTCTCACTGTGCGGGGCCGTCGAGACACCCATCCCGAGGAGTGGTGGATTGAGCGTGTCCGGCAGGTTGCTCCGGTCGTGCTGGCCGAGGGCAACCCCCGTCTCGAGCCGATCCACGAACATAACGGATGGTTGCTGTGCTTGCCGCTTAGGATTCGCGAACAAGGGATCGGGCTGCTGTGCGCGATCAACGACGTGAACTCGCCGTTTGTTGATCATCAAATCGAGTCATTGCGCATCGTCGCGTCGTTCGCTGCCGCTGCTGTCGAGAACGCTCGCTTGTCCGAGGAGCACCGCAACGTGTTGCTTGCCTCAGAGCGCGACCGAATCGCGCGAGAGATGCACGACGGGATATCGCAGTCGCTGTTTTCCATCTCTCTTGGCCTCGAGGTTTGTCGCAAGCAGGTGCTGCGGGATCCCAAGGTCGTTGCGGCGCGACTCGAGGAGTTGCAGGACGAGCTGACGGTCAGCATGGCGGAGCTGCGCCGCGTCATCTACGATCTGCGTCCCGCGAAACTTGCGGAGCTTGGCCTCGCCGCTTCCATCGAGCAGTGGATCAAGGAGGCGACGGCTGGGCGTCCGCTCACAGGAAGTCTCGTCGTCCGGGGTGACTCGCGTCTCGTTTCCGGCGCCACCGAAGCGTGTCTCTACCGGGTGGCGAAGGAGGCGATCAGCAACGTCGTGCGGCACTCGGGCGCGTCCTCGTTCGAAGCCCTACTCGATTACCACGCTCACTCGGTCATCCTCCTCGTTGCCGACAATGGCAACGGCTTTGATCTCAAGGAGGCGCGCGCCGCAGCCGCCCACCGGCGCGGATCGCTTGGCCTATACAGCATCGGGTACCGGGTGCGCGCAGAGGGAGGGACCGTGCGAGTCCGGAGCGTCCCGGGGGAAGGTACACAGGTGAGGGTCGAGATTCCGTTGTGAAGTGAGGGTCGCCGTGGGCGAGTTGCGTGTGTTCATAGCTGACGACCACGAGCTTGTCCGCTACGCGCTCAGGGGACTGCTCGAGGGAGAGCCCGGCATAGTGGTGTGCGGGGAGGCGGCGACCGGCGACGAGGTGATCGATGGCGTGTGCGACGCCGCCCCAGACGTCTTGTTACTCGATCTGCGCATGCCCGGACCGGGAGGGGTCGAGGTCTGCAGGGCCGTCAAGGATCTGTGCCCAGGCGTTCACGTGCTCGTGCTTACAAGTTTTGACGACGAAGACGAGCTGTTTGGCGTCTTGAGGGCAGGCGCGTCTGGATACCTGCTCAAGGACTCTCCGCCATCGCACGTCGCGCAAGCCGTCAGATCCGTGGCTGACGACCAAGTAGTGCTTGACTCGTCGATCGCGGGAAGGGTCATCTCCGGAACGCCGCCGCGAAGCGCCGTCGACGAATCGGCGGCTGCGGCAATTCGTGAGATGCTCTCACAGCGCGAGCTCGAAGTCTTGGCGTTAATGGCGAGGGGGATGAGCAACAAGGAGATCGGACGAGCGCTGTGGATCGGGGAGACGACCGTCAAGACGCACGTCAGTCACATCCTGCGCAAACTCGACAGGGCCGACCGCACCCAGGCGGTGCTCGCGGCCGTCCGCCTCGGCATCGTGTCCATGAGCGCGGAGTGAGCCCGGCGGGAGCACGCGTACCCTAAAATCCAGCGGGTCGCGCTCATCCATCAGTATGAGGCGCGTTCGTACTCGACGACGGGGCAAGCATACCGGCGGACGATGACCTCCCTTCCTGCGGCTGGGCATGATGACGGTGAGGTCTGACTCAGCCGCCGCGTCCCAGAGCCTCTCGCTACGAATCGGAGGGACGCGGCGGACTCCGGAGCCGCGTGGCGGTTCCAGGGGGGAGGTGTGTGAGATGTTGAAGTTGTATGTCAAGGCTCGCACCTGGATGGACAGGGACGAGGGAGCGACCGCCGTCGAGTACGGGATCATGGTGGCGGCCATCGCGGCGGTGATCGTGGCTGTCGTGTTCCTGATCGGCGAGGAGATACTCGTCGCGTTCGAAACCGTCCTCGACGAGCTGCAGTAGTGATGTGAGTTCCGAACGCGACCAGGGATCCTGCGCTTGCGTCGCGGGGTCCCTTGTCGCGTCAGATGCTCACTCAAGTCCCGTCGGCACCGATGCGGGGAGGGGAGACAGATGATGCGCGCACGAATCGAGCCGGGCGCTCCGCGTGACGGCGGCGCGGCCGCCGTGGAGTTTGCGATCGTCGCGTTTGTGCTCGTCCTCCTGCTGTTCGGAATCATCCAGTTCGGCCATCTGTTCTTCCAGTGGCTTGAGGTCACTCACGCCGCGCGGGAGGGAGCGCGCTGGGCGGCGCTCGGCAACCCGACTGGGAGCGTGGTTACACCCGGTACCACGAAATTCAAGGTGCGAGAGGCCGCTCCGGGCCTGAATCCCCCACTCTCTGACCCCCAGATCCAGGTGAGCCCGTCGAATCCGGCGGGCAGCGCTGGGCAACCAGTCCGCGTGACCGTCAGGTATCCCACCCCCCTGTTCGCACCGCTGATGCAAAACCTCTTCGGTGTGGGGGGCGCTACGACGTTCGAGCTGCAGAGCTCGGCGGTTCAAAGAATCGAGTGAGTGCCATGAACTCGCATAAGACACGTCTTAGAGACGAGCACGGAGCGGTCGCGGTGACCGTGGCGATCCTCATGATCGTCTTTCTTGGCATGGCCGCGCTCGTCGTCGACATGGGTTACCTGTACACGGTCAAACGTCAGCTTCAGGCGGCCGCCGATGCCGCCGCTCTCGCGGGCGTACGTGAACTTGCGGCTGGTGCCGGCGTGCCGACTGTGCTCGCGATGGCGGAAGAGTACGCGAGCAGGAATGCGGCGGCACCCGCGGGTGAGCTTGCGATGGTCGACGGCGAGCCGCTCACTGAAGTGGGCGCGGATTTTGTGCGCGTGACCGTGGAACAGCCGTCTCCGCTCTTCTTCGGGCGGATCGTCACTCCCGGCCCGGCGAACATCCAGGCGACAGCCGAGGCGAGAATCGCTTATGTGACGGGGATGCGGGGGCTCATCCCAGTCGGGTTGCCGATACTCCGCGCGACACGGGTGTATGCGTGGCTTGACGGCGCTCAGGGGCAAGGCGTCTGGCTCACGAAGGGTACGGACGGACTCTGGTCGGGCAGTCTGCCGGTGCCCGCGCTTGGGGCGGACACGTCGCGGCGGGTGAATCTTGACGTTTACAACGAGCAGGACTTCAAGCAGGAGTTCCGGAACGTATCGATCGTCCACGCGATCGGAGCCACACGGCCGTACCGGTCGGTGAACGTGAGTCCGGCGATCGTGCGCAACCATCCCGGCTCGGTGGAACCGGGTAGCGTCACGGTGAATGTCGCAGGAACCGGTCAGACGACGATACGCCTCGACGGTGTCACCCGTACGGGGACCGGCACGTACTCGGTGACGCTGTCCGCTCCGGACACGACCGAGCTTCGGGGCGAGTTCGGTATCGATCTGTGGGTCGGGAACCGCGCACAGGGTCAGCCCGAGCTCGATGACGCCGCGATCGTGAACTCGGTCCGGTCGACGCATCCGCTCGGCTCGGTGGAGCTGGCCAACCGGTTCTTCACGCCGGGTACCGCTGGCTCGACCAACATCACGGTGGGCTTCACCGATTACGCGTTCGGAGAGGTCTACCACATGAAGCTCGAGAGCGACCCCGAGGTGGGCAATTTCAGCGCTGTGACGTTCGAAGGCGGCGGAGCTTCCGCCTACAGGGACGACCTGCAGAACGGCTACGACGGCATCGTTCGCCTCGGACAAGTCATCGACACCGAGCCAGGTAACATGGCAGGTCCCACCCGCCAGGGCATCACGGACAGGCTTCGCGCCGGGGTCGACTTCGACACCTGGGTCGCGCAGGGCATGCCGCGCACTTCGTCGCGTCTCGTGTACGTCCCGGTGACCGAGCGCATCGAGCCGATTGCGGGCCGAAGCCGCCTGAGGGTGGTCTCGTTTGCGGCGTTTTACCTGGAGCCGCAACAGGGCGGCGCGGACATCATCGGCCGATTTGTCGAGTACGTTTTGCCCTCTGACGTCTATGACGACACGCCTCCGGATTCAGGGCTGTATCTGGAGACGTTTCGCCTGGTGACGCCCCAGACCGAGATGTAGGAACCGATAGAAGGGACATGTCCATGCGCTCCCGGCTGCTGATACTCGTCACCGCGATCGTGTTCGGCCTGCTCGCCGCGGTGTTGACAGGGCGCTACCTCGCCTCTCTCGAGCGCGGGGTGGCCGCCGAGGACGAGCCGATCGAGGTGCTCGTGGCGCAGGAGGCACTGGAGCGTGGCGCCGCCGCGGACCAACTGATCGCCGACGGTCTCATCGTCCGGGAGAGCATTCCGCGGCGCTACGTGGCCGACGAAGCCGTCTCGTCCGTGGCGGCGATCGAAGGCAGGGTTCTCGCGGAGAACATCTCGAAGGGTGAGCAGATCACTCAGGTGCGGTTCAAGTTCCCAGCCGAGGCGGGTCTTGCCTACGGCATCCCCGAGGACCACGTTGCGGTGTCCATCCCCAACGACGCTGTCAAGGGGGTCGCAGGGCTTGTGAAGCCTGGCGACTTTGTCATGGCGGTCGTGACGTTTGATCCCGGCCCCCAAGGCGAGGCGATAAGCCGCGTCTTCATCCCGAGAGCCCGGGTGCTCGCGGTTGGCGGGGCGATCGGAGCCGAGCCGCCCGCGGCTAGAGAGCAAGGTGTGCTCGGGGGGCAGACTGAGGAGGCCGGCGAGCCGCAGGCCCCCTCCACCATCACGCTCGCGCTTCCTCCCGCTGATGTCGAGCGGCTCGTTTTTGCGGAGGAGAAGGGCACTGTCTGGCTCGCGCTCATCGGCTCCGCGGCCACTGAGATACCGGCGACACGGGGCCAGACCCTCCGGTCCGTCCTCGCGGACTAGGGGGCACCGTGGGCGCGATCATCATCGTCGACCGGGACCCGGAGTTCTCCTCGAAGCTCGAGAAGCTGCTCTGCCGCGAGCCGGGTCAGAGTGTACTTGTCGTTCCCGCGCTCGGCAGGATCGCTGATCAGGTCGCGGAGACCGACGCGCTTGTGGTGGTGTTTGGCCCCTCATTGCCGCTCGACGGCGTGATGGAGGCGGCCGCGCCACTCGCCGCCCGCCAGCCGACGACGGCGTCGGTGCTTGTCGTACCGAAGATCACCACCGAGCTCATGCGACAGGCGATGCGTTCGGGATTCAACGACGTCGTGGGTGCGGACGGGACGTTTGGCGAGGTTGCCTCGGCGGTGCTCGACGCCGGCGCTGACGTGCTCAAGCGCCGGGAAGCGTCCGGCTGGGCGACCGGCGGGCAGGGCTTGCCGGATGGCCGGGGCCACGTCGCCACCGTGTTTAGCACGAAGGGTGGCGTGGGCAAGACCGTCATCGCGAGCAACCTCGGTGTCGCGCTTGCGGGAAACCTGGGAAAGCGTACGGTCCTGCTCGACCTCGATCTGCGCTTTGGGGACACGGGCATCATGCTTGGGCTGAGACCCGAACGCACCATCTACGATGCCGTGCAGGCGTTCGACCGGCTTGACGCTTCGATGATGCGAGGCTACCTCACCCGTCACCCATCCGGTCTCGACGTGCTTCTCGCGCCGCTGCGCCCCGAAGAAGCTGAGTCCGTGACCGCATCACGGTTGGCGCGCATTATCGGTTTGCTTCGCGAGGACGCTGACGTTGTAGTCATCGACACGCCGGCGGCGTTCGACGACACGGTGCTCACCGCCATCGACAAGAGCGACGAGGTGTTCGCTGTGGCCACGATGGACGTTGCGAGTATCAAGAACACGCGCATCTCACTGCAGAAGCTCCGGCAACTCGGATACGGGGACGGTCTCGTGAAGCTCGTGCTCAACCGCGCTGATAGCAAGGTGTGGCTCGAGCTCTCGGAGGTCGAACGGGCGGTCGAGGGTGACATTGTCGGCAAGATACCGAGCGACCGGCTCGTGCCGCGCTCGGTAAACAAGGGGACGCCGGTCGTCACCGACGCCCCGAAGTCGCCGGTCGCCCGCAGTCTCGTCGACCTGGCTCGCTTGATCGTCGCGCACAAGGAGGCGAGAAACAATGTCGCTTAAGGAGCGGACGGGCGGGGCGAGTCACAGCTTCACGGCTGAAGACATCGCGTCGTCGCGGATCGCGGCTTACAACACGAAGGACTCGGTAAAGCGCCATCTCCATCGCTTGCTGATCGAGGAGATGGGCACCGAGATCGGCGCATCAGACGCTGACGACACTCTGTTGCGTATGAGGATCGAACAGAAGCTCAACGAGCTTCTCGACAGGGAGACGACACCGCTTTCTGCGGCCGACCGCAGGGAGATCGTACTCGACGTGCTCGACAACGTCCTCGGATACGGGCCGATCCAGACTCTGCTCGAAGATCCCGAGGTCACTGAGGTGATGGTGAACAACCCCAACACGATCTACCTCGAGCGCAAGGGGCGGATCTTCCAGACCGACCGGCGGTTCATCGACGAGGCGCACCTGCTGCGCATCATCGACAAGATCGTAGGGCAGGTGGGGAGGCGAATCGACGAGGCGTCTCCGATGGTCGACGCGCGGCTGCCGGACGGCTCGCGCGTGAACGCGGTGATCCACCCGCTCGCGATCAACGGTCCGATGCTCACGGTGCGCAAGTTCTCGCGAGACCCGTTCACGGTGGACGATCTCATCAACTTTGGCACGCTCACCCCCAACGTGGCGATGTTCCTTGAGGCGTGCGTCCGCGGCAAGCTGAACATCCTGATCTCAGGCGGGACCGGGACAGGCAAGACTACGCTGCTAAACGTCGTCTCGCTCTTCGTCCCGAACGACGAGCGCGTCATCACAATCGAAGATGCCGCCGAGCTCAGGCTCGGCCAGGAGCACGTGTTGCGGCTCGAATCGCGCCCGCCCAACATCGAAGGCAAGGGGCAGGTGGCGATTCGCGACCTCGTGCGGAACTCGCTTCGCATGCGGCCTGACCGCATCATCGTCGGCGAGGTGCGCGGCACCGAGGCGCTCGACATGCTGCAGGCGATGAACACCGGGCATGAGGGCTCGCTCTCGACCATCCACGCGAACTCGCCGCGCGACGCGCTCGCGCGGCTCGAGACCATGGTGCTCATGTCCGGACTCGACCTGCCGGTGCGTGCGATCCGCGAGCAGACCTCCTCGGCGATCGACCTCATCGTCCACCTGAGCCGCCTGCGCGACGGGTCGCGCAAAGTGGTACAGGTCTCCGAGGTCGGCGGCATGGAAGGCGACACGATCATCATGCAAGACGTCTTCTACTTCGACTACTCGATGGGCGTGGACGAGGACGGGCGGTTCAGGGGCGTGCTCAAAGGGACAGGGTTGCGTCCGAGCTTCACGCGGCGTCTCGAAGATCTCGGCGTGCACACACCAGGCGACCTGTTCGAGCACGAGCCTCCAGAGAGGCGATGATGTGATGCGGACGGCTCACCGGAGACGCGCGTTCACGCTCGTGATAGGGATGTCGCTTGCTGTGGGCATCGCAGTCGCTCCGATCGCACTCGCGTCGGCCGTCGCTAAGCACGTGCTCGTCGCGCAAAGCGTCGACTCTTCCGAGTACCCAACGATTGCGCTCACTATCACGCTTCCCGTTGAGATGCTTGCGGGAGGCGAAGGCGAGACGGCATTCACGGTGCTGGAGAACACTGCCGAGCGAGAGATTCTCAGCGTTGAGCCGTTGGCGGCCGCGCGGGCGCCGATGGACGTGTTACTGCTCATCGACACTAGCGGCAGCATGCAAGGAACGCCGATGGCCGACGCCAAGACAGCGGCCCGTGCGTTCGTGGCAGCCAAAGGCGCGGGCGACGAGATCGCGATCGTTTCCTTCGACAGTGAGGCCGAGGTGCGCTCGGCGTTCACGAACGACCGCGCGGCGCTCAACGCCGCGATCGACACTCTGGAGGCCCGGGGCAACACGGCGCTCTACGACGGGGTGGTGAAGAGCGCGGGGCTCCTTTCGGCCCGGCAAGATCGCGAGAGGGTCATCTTGCTCCTGAGCGACGGCGGGGACACCGCAAGCGCCAACACGCTTGATGAGGCGGTCGGAGGACTTGTCGCGAGCGGCGCGCCCGTTTACGCGGTGGGACTTGAGACGCCGGAGACCGACATGGGAGTGCTCGCGACTATCGCGGAGCAGTCCCGCGGGCGGCTGATTGAGGTCGCGGACTCCGGGGATCTCGAGCGGCTCTACGCGGATGTCGCGCGCGAGCTCACGACCCAGTACCGTCTCACGTTTAGGAGCGCGCAGCCTAACACGACGCAGCTCGATCTGCAGGTGTTGGCGACGGTGAACGGGCGAGCGGGCACCACGAGCTTCGTGGTGAACAACCCGCATTTTCAGAGTGCGGCGGGTGTGGGCACGGGAATTGAGCCCGCGTCGCCTCTCACATCGGTTGCCCTGGCATCGCTGATCACGCTACTTGCCTTCTCGGCGGCGGCGCTCACGGCATGGTCGGTGCTCGGGATGGTCGTCGGCAGGACGTCTCGCCTTGACGACCTCCGCTTCTACGACCAGCTGAGCGGGGCCAAGGACACGACCAACACCCCTTCGGCCGGGCTGGGCGGAATCGTACGCGAAGCCGTCGCGGTGGTGGCCGGACGCCGCGGCCTCACGCAGCTCGTCCATCAGAAGCTCGATCGGGCGGGACTGCCGCTGCGCCCGGTGGAGTACATGTATCTGCATCTTGTCGGGGTGGTCGTCGCGGGCGTTGTCACCCAGGTGCTGGCGGGAAGCTTCGTGTTGTCACTCGTCGTCGTCGGCTTTGCCACGGCGCTCCCGGTCCTGCTCCTAGAGAGCGTGATCACGCGCCGCCGGCGAGCGTTCGACGACCAGCTGCCAGAGATCCTCTCAATGATGGCGAGCTCGCTTCGTGCTGGGTGGGGCATCCAGCAATCCATCGATCTAGTCGCCCAGGAGATTGGCGATCCAGCCGCGTCTGAGTTCCGTCGTGTGCTCGCTGGAATCCGGCTCGGCCAGGCCGTCGAGGACGCGCTCGATGCGATGGCCGAGCGGCTTGACAGCGACGACTTCCGGTGGACGGTGACCGCGATAGCGATTCAGCGGGAGGTGGGGGGCAACCTTGCCGAGGTTCTCGACCTCGTAGCGTCGACCATGCGTGAGCGCGCTGAGCTGCGCCGGCACATCAAAGCGCTCACATCGGAGGGTCGGCTCTCGGCGGTCATCCTGTTCGTGTTGCCGTTCGTCATGATGGGATTGCTGCTCGTCGTCAACCCGGGGTACATGACTCTGATGTTCAACACGTTTGCCGGATGGGTCTTGCTGATCGCTGGGGCGGTGCTCCTCGTGGTGGGCGGATTCTGGCTCCGGCGCGTCGCGGAGGTCGAGATATGATGTCTGAGTGGCTCATTCCGGGCTTGGCCGGGGCGAGTGCCGCCGCGTTTGTATACTCGCTTATCACGCTGCTCTTCTCAAGTGAGAGGCAGGTGCGCCGCCAACTCGAGGGGCTTACCGCATACGAATCTGGACAGGCCGGACATGCCGAGCCGTTGCTTATGCCTTTCGTTGACCGGGTCATCAAACCGGCGTCGCGATCTATCGCTGCCACAGGGCGCCTGCTCGCACCGAGGGACTACTTCGTACGCGTCCGGCAGCGGTTGGTCATCGCGGGAAACCCCTATCGGATTGAGGCCGAGCAGTTGCTCGCGCTCAAGGTGATCGGGGCGGCGGGCTCGGCAGTTATCGTGGTGATTGCGGGAGGGATCGTTGGGGCTCCCGTCGGCCGCATGGCGCTCGCTGCGGCGGTAGCGGGCGCGGCGGGATTTTTCGGGCCGGATATTTGGCTGCAAAGCCGTATGAGCGCGAGGCGGCTCGAAATACGGCGTACTCTTCCCGACATGCTTGACATGCTGACGATCAGCGTAGAGGCCGGGATGGCGTTTGACGCGGCTGTCGCCAAGATCGTCGCAAGCCGACCAGGCGCGCTCTCCGAGGAGTTCGGGCGGATGCTGCAAGAGATCCAGGCTGGCATCTCCCGTCGTGATGCGCTGCGCGCTCTCGGCGAGCGGACCGATGTGCCGGAGCTGCGCACGTTCATTCTCGCTATGATTCAGGCCGATGTGTTTGGTGTCAGCGTGAGCAACGTGCTACGGAGCCAATCGCGTGAGATGCGGATCAAGCGCCGCCAGTTCGCTGAGGAGATGGCGCAGAAAGCACCGGTCAAGATTGTCTTCCCGCTCATCTTATGCATCCTTCCCGCGACGCTGATCGTGGTGGCCGGTCCCGCGATCGTGAGCGTCGGGCGCGCGTTTGGTCTCCTAGGCGGGTAGGCCTCATCGGCGGATGAACTGGGTTTCGCGGCACCACGACGATGCCCGTGGGGCGCACAGTTTCGGGCATACTAGTGGAAGGACGGGGCCTCTCTCTTGTGGGGGCGTTCGCCTAATATCGTGTCAGCCGCCTGTAGGAGGAGCCGCCCCATGCCCCATGACGCCCAGAAGATCGTTGAAGGCGTTCGACTTATCCTCGAGGGTATCGGCGAGGATCCCTCGCGAGAAGGGCTTCTCGGCACGCCTGAGCGCGTCGCCGACATGTACGAGGAGATATTCGCGGGGCTCGATCAGGATGCCGCAGAGCACTTCTGCGTGACTTTCAACGAGGGGCATCAGGAGATGGTGCTCGTTTGCGACATCCCGCTCTACTCGATGTGCGAGCACCACCTCATCCCGTTCATCGGGCGGGCGCACGTCGCCTACATCCCAGGAAAGCACGGACGAATTTGCGGGCTGTCGAAACTTGCGCGAGTTGTCGACGTGTACGCGCGCAGGCCGCAGGTCCAGGAGCGGATGACGAGCCAGATCGCGGACACGATCGTCGAGCACCTCGATCCGTCCGGCGTTATGGTCGTGATCGAGGCCGAGCACCTCTGCATGTCGATGCGGGGGGTCAAGAAACCCGGAGCGATCACCACGACGTCTGCCGTGCGCGGGATCTTTGAGCGAAACATCGCGACGCGCTCGGAGGCGATGTCGCTGATCAAGGGCCGGTAGCCCGTGCAGTGGGAACGCGGACTCTGGAGGTGTGGAGCGTGGTCACTCGATCTCGACGAGCCGCGAGTGATGGGGATACTAAACGTCACCCCTGACTCGTTTTCTGATGGCGGTCTCTACGCCGACGCGCCGGGCGCGCTCCGTCATGCTGACGCCATGGTCGCGGCAGGTGCCGCAATCATCGACGTGGGCGGCGAATCTACGCGTCCGGGCGCTGCGCCGGTAAGTGCCGCCGATGAGATCAGGCGCGTCGCGGCGGTGATCGCACGTCTGGCCGAGAAGGGCCGCGTACCCGTCTCGGTAGACACCCGCAACGCTGAGGTCGCGCACGCCGCGGTGGCTGCGGGGGCGTCGGTCATCAACGACATCACCGGATTTCGCCACCCGAGGATGATCGAGGTCGCGGTGGGGTGCGACGCGGGTCTGGTCGTCATGCACATGCTCGGCGAACCTCAGACGATGCAGGACGACCCCCGCTACGGCGACGTGGTCGACGAGGTCGCAGCGTTTTTGACCGGGCGGACTGCGGCGCTCGAGGCGGCGGGAGTCGCGCGCGACAGGATCGTGATCGACCCGGGGATCGGGTTTGGCAAGACGCACGACCACAACCTTGAGCTGCTGCGGCGGTTGCCCGAGATCGCCAGCATAGGTTACCCCGTACTCATTGGGGCGAGCCGCAAGCGCTTCATCGGGAACATACTCGGACAAGAGGATCCCGCGAGCAGGGCGTGCGGGAGTGTAGGAGCGGCCGTGTACGCGGTGATGCGCGGGGCGAGTGTGGTTCGCGTGCATGATGTTGCCGAGACGGTCCAGGCTTTGGCGGTGGTTTCGGCGCTCGGGAGGTGATCGGCGTGGTGCGGGCACATATTGGCTTGGGATCGAATCTCGGAGAGCGTCTTAATGTCATGGGAGCGGCACTCGTCCGGATCGACGAGCTCGTGGACACCACGGTTATCGCGGTGTCGCGTGTCTACGAGTCCGAGCCGTGGCCGGATCCGGATCATCCTCCGTTCGCCAACGCCGTTGCGGTAATCGAGACTGGCCTTGCGCCTGATGTTTTGCTCGGCATGCTCAAAGAGATCGAGCGTGAGTGCGGACGCACGAGTGGACTGGCCAACGCTCCGCGCGCTCTCGATCTTGACATCCTGCTCATGGAAGACGAGGAGTGGGTGAGCGCCGAGCTCACCATTCCTCACCCGCGGATGCTCGAACGCGACTTCGTGATCGCGCCCCTGCTCGAGGTTGACCCGTTTGCGGCGCTGCCTGACGGGACTCCAGTGGGGGCTGACGAGGTGCGCCACGGACGCGTGACCGGCGTGCTCGGCGTTGTGCCGGGGTTTGAGGCGGTAACTCGCGACATCGAGCACGTGCAGCGCGATGGCGAACCCGCGTGGACCGAGGTCGCCACCGCGGGAGGGACCGGCAGAGGAGAAGGGTATCCTGCCGCTGGAGCCGCGCTCATGTTCGAGCGCTCGGTACTCGATGCGGAAGGCATCGAGTACGCATGGGATCCGTATCCGCCCGAGCGGTGGTCGAACCCGTACGGCATCAAACCTCGATTCCGTCTGCTCGTGCCTGCGTCCCTCGGGGACAAGGCCAGGTTGGTTCTGGCGGAGGCCGCGGCTGCTCCGCCGGAGATTGGCGACGTGTAGCGAACGCGAGGCGCGTTTGGATGCGTGCGGCACGAGCGCGAGCAGGGTATACTCTCACTCCCACCCGCATGGGGCCGCTGGGACCTCGGAGAAGGCCGGGGCCGGGACGGCAGATCGGGAAGGATGTGAACACCATGAGCGCTACGGTTCCGTTCGATGCCGCGCGCGCGGTTACGATCACCGCTCTGCGTGCGATGAAGGCGGCCGGACGCCCGGTCGTCATGGTCACCGCGTACGACACACCCTCGGCTCGTCTCGTCGACAGCACCGGGGTCGACGCCGTCCTCGTTGGCGATTCACTCGGGATGACGGTGCTCGGGTACGACTCGACGTTGCCGGTCACTCTCGATGACATGGTTCGCCACACAGCGGCGGTGGTGCGTGGAGTGAAGCGCGCTCTTGTTATCGCGGACATGCCGTTCATGTCGTTCCAGGTCTCGCCGGAGGATGCGGTACGCAACGCGGGACGGCTTATGGCCGAGGGAGGAGCGGCGGCGGTCAAGGTGGAGGGCGGCACCGTGGTCGCTCCGACAGTGCGGCGTATAGTCGAGGCCGGAATCCCTGTCATGGGTCATGCGGGGCTTACGCCGCAATCCGTGCACCAGCTTGGTGGATATCGCGTTCAGGCTAAGGAGACGGCGAGCGCGCTCGCCCTGATCGAGGATTGCCGGGCGCTCGAAGAAGCAGGGGCGTTTGCCATCGTACTCGAGTGCATACCCGCTGAACTCGCGGCCCTCGTCTCGCGCGAGCTTGCCGTACCCACGATCGGCATCGGTGCGGGCGCCGGATGTGACGGTCAGGTCCAGGTCTTCCACGACCTGCTCGGCTTGGGTGGAGACTTCGTGCCCAGGCACTCGCGACGTTTTGCCGACGTGGGGGCGATGATCCGCCAGGCGGTTGCGGCGTACGCCGATCAAGTGCGCGACCGGACCTTCCCTTCTGCCGAGCAGATGACGCATATGGCTCCCGGCGTCGCTGATGAGGTCGAGCGGGCGCGCAGGGGATTGCTTAGAGCGGTCGGCGACGATATCGAGAGAGGGTAGCCGGTGGAGTCGGTTGCGTCGAAGGCAGAAGCGCGCAAGGCTGTCGCTGACGCACGGTGCGATGGCAAGACGATCGCCCTTGTGCCCACTATGGGCGCGCTTCACGACGGACATCTCGCTCTTGTGAGGGCGGCGCGGGCGCGCGCCGCCTACGTCGCGGTCTCCGTATTCGTGAACCCTACGCAGTTTACCTCCGGCGACGACTTCGACAGCTACCCGCGCGATCTCTATCGCGATCTCGAGACGCTCGCCGCCGAGGGGGTCGACCTCGTGTTCGCGCCATCAGCAGCGCACATGTACGCGCCGGACGCCGCGGTGACCGTAGATCCGGGTCCGCTTGCGTCACGATGGGAGGGCGAGGTTCGCCCTGGTCACTTTCGCGGTGTTGCGACGGTGGTGACGAAGCTGTTGTCGATCGTGCGGCCTGATGTGGCGTTTTTTGGCGAGAAGGATTATCAGCAACTCCAGGTCGTCAGGTCGGTCATCGCCGATCTCGACCTCGCGGTGACCATTGCGGCGCACCCGGTCGTCCGGGACCGTGACGGTGTCGCGCTTTCGAGTCGCAATGTGCTCCTCGATGCCGAGACGCGCCGAGCCGCGCGCGCGGTGCCCGCGGCGCTGGATGCGGCGGCCGAGGCGCTCGCGTGGGGCGAGTGCGATGCGCGCGCGCTCGAGGGCGTCATGATGGACGCGCTCGCCGCCGAACCGTTGCTCACCGTCGATTACGCCGCCGTGGTCGACCCGCATACGCTCGAGCCCGCCAGCGCTCTCACCGCTGCTGCCCGGGCACTGATCGCTGTCCGTGCAGGCGCGGTGCGCCTCATCGACAACGGTGAGCTCGTTGCGCCGCCCGAAGGGCCTCAACGCAAGGGGACCGGCAGGTGATCGCTGACTTCGCTGAACTCACCGCCGAGATCCGGGCCCTCGCCGCCGAGCGCGACGCGATTGTGCTCGCACACAACTATCAGCGTCCCGAAGTTCAAGACGCCGCTGATTTCACTGGCGACTCCCTCGGCCTGTCGAGACAGGCGGCGTTGACCGGCGCGAGCGTGATAGTCTTCGCGGGGGTGCACTTCATGGCCGAGACCGCCAAGATCCTCTCTCCGGGCAAGACCGTGCTCATGCCCGAGCCGCGAGCGGGGTGCCCGATGGCCGACATGCTCACCGGTGAGCAGCTCGCCGCGTGGCGAGACGAGTATCCCGGCGTGCCAGTCGTCACGTACGTGAACTCAACGGCGGAGGTCAAGGCCCTCTCAGACATATGCTGCACGTCAGCGAACGCCGTAGAGGTTGTCCGCTCTCTCGGTGCCCGGAGGGTGCTTTTCGCGCCCGACCGAAATCTCGCGGCGTGGGTCGGATCACAGCTTCCCAGTGTCGAGATCATCGCGTGGGACGGTTGGTGTCCGGCGCACGATGAGGTGACCGTCGAACAGGTACAGGAAGTGATAGAGCGGCACCCGCACGCCGAGGTGCTCGTGCATCCCGAGTGCCGTCCCGAGGTGACGGCGCTCGCCGACGCCGTGCTTTCCACGAGCCAGATGCTCCGGCGTGCGAAATCGTCGAGCGCCGATGAGTTCGTGGTCGTGACCGAGGAGGGACTGCTGCATGCGCTTGCGAAGGCCGCACCGGCTAAGCGGTTCGTGAACCTTACACCTCGCATGCTCTGTCCCAACATGAAGGTGACCACGCTATCCAAGGTGCGTGATTCACTTGCGGGTATGCATACCGCAATCGAGGTTGACGCCGCCACTGCGGCAGCGGCTAGAGGAGCGGTCGATCGGATGGTGGCGCTTGGCTGAACAGGCGCACACGGATGACGCGCCGTACGACCGGACGGGCGAGGGCCCCATCGGTCTCTTCGGGCACCCGGTGCATGCGGCTGCTGCTGTGCTTCCGGCATCTCTCGGCAGGCGTTACCTGCTTGCCTTCGACACCGATGAGCTGCCACAAGACACCTACGACGTGCTTGTGGTCGGTTCGGGTATCGCGGGACTCACGACGGCGCTTTCGCTTAGTCCGGATCTGCGAGTAGGGCTTGTTACCAAGGCGCGTCTCGCTGAGACGGGCACGTGGTACGCGCAAGGAGGAATCGCTGGCGCGGTAGGGGAGGCCGATTCTGTCGAACTGCACGTCGCCGACACGCTCGTCGCGGGACAGGGAATCTGTGACGCCGGCGTCGTGAGCATGGTCGTGCGTGAGGCGGCTGAAGCGCTCGCCGGACTTGAGTCGTATGGTGTGCGATTTGACACCGAAGACGGCGGCGAAGTGGCGCTCGCGCGAGAGGGCGGACACACGCTGCCGAGGGTGCTCCACTCGGGAGACGCCACCGGTGCCGCGATACAGGGCGCGCTCATCGCGGCGGTGCTTGACGCATCGGACGTCGAGGTGCTTGAGGAGCATTTTCTCGTTGATCTCCTGACGGCTGGTGACCGTTGCGTGGGAGTGCTCGCGCTCGATGATGTGTCCGGTCGCACGCGGGTGATGTGGGCCGACGCTGTGGTGCTCGCCACGGGCGGGTGCGGACAGGTGTATCGCGTGACGACCAACCCGGCGATCGCAACCGGGGACGGGGTCGCGGCCGCGTGGCGCGCTGGCGCCGAAATCACCGACATGGAGTTCGTGCAGTTCCATCCCACCGCGCTCGACTCCGACGCGCGGCCGCGGTCGCTGATCACCGAGGCGCTCCGCGGCGAGGGCGCTTACCTGCTCGACGGTGATGGACGGCGCTTCATGCTCGCCGCCCACCCGCTCGCCGAGCTCGCTCCTCGCGATGTCGTGACCCGGGAGATTGAGCGTGTAATGGCTCGGTGCGCAAGTCCTGGTGTGTGGCTTGATGCGCGGCACCTCGGGGAGGAGCGGCTTCGGCAGCGCTTCCCGACGATCTGGGAGCGATGTGAGGGTGCCGGCCATGACCTTGCCCACGACCTCATCCCGGTCGCGCCGGCCGCTCACTACCTCATGGGCGGCGTCCGGGTCGACGAGGATGGGCGCACTACAGTGCCTGGGCTTTTCGCGGCAGGTGAGGTCACAGCCTCTGGTCTCCACGGCGCGAACCGGCTCGCATCCAACTCGCTGCTTGAAGGGGTCGTCTACGCCAGAAGGATCGCGCGAGCGCTCTCGGCGGAAGATGAGCCGGGCACTTTGCGTCCCGGCCGCGTCATTTCCGGAGAGGCCGAGAAGACCGCCGCGTTTGCGCTAGGTGTGGCGCGCGACACGATCCAGGAGACGATGGCTGCGTTCGCCGGGATGAATCGCTCGGCGGGCGGACTTGCCGAGGCCGCCGAAATCATAGCGGGATTGAGCCGCCTTCTCGATGTGTCGCTCCGCCGGACAGCGGAACTCGAGCTACAGAACATGGTCACTGTCGCAGCGCTCATCGTGCACGCGGCGCTTGCCCGGACCGAGACGCGCGGCGCTCACGGCCGGACCGATCATCCGGCTCGCGACGATGAGCGGTGGCTCGGCCATCTCGTGTGGCGTCGCGGTGAGGCGTTGCGCTTCGAGCCGACTGCTTCGGGCGGGGCGGCGCCGCCGGGGCCGGGAGGAGGCTGATGACTCGCGCCGCGATGCCGCCTGCCGACGATCTGCTCGCTCGAGCGCTTGCCGAGGACTTTGGCGTGGTGCCGGAGGTGTTTCTCGGCGGCGGGGTGAGTGACGTCCTGGCGCGCGACGTGACCACGGCGGCGCTCGTAGGGCCGGATGTCCGATACGCGGGCCGCCTGGTGTGCCGTGAGGCAGGGGTGGTGTGCGGTATCGGGTACGCCGCACGCGTATGGGAGTTGCTCGCCGCCGCGTCTGGCCGGCGCGCCCCGTCCGTCATCGCACTGGCCGAGGACGGCGAGCACGTCACGCCGGGTACGGCGGTCGCGCGCGTGGAGGGTTCCGCCGCGGTTGTATTGGGGGGCGAGCGGACCGCACTCAATGTGATCATGGTGCTTTCCGGCATCGCGACTGAAGCGGCTCGGTGGCAGAAGGCAGCGGGGAGTTGCGTGACTGTGCTAGACACGCGCAAGACGCTCCCGGGACTCAGGACCCTTTCCAAGTGGGCGGTAAAGATTGGCGGCGCCACCCCGCACCGTGCGGGGTTGTGGGACATGCTACTCATCAAGGACAACCATCTCCGGCTCGCCGGCGGCGTTCCGGCTGCGGTACAGGCCGCGCACGGTGCGAACCCCGGCATGATAGTTGCGGTTGAAGCCGACACGGTTTCGCACGCGATTGAGGCGGCGAGGGCCGGGGCCGACATCGTAATACTCGACAACTTGGACGATCCGGCGCTGACGGCCGCGGTCGCGGCGGTGCGTCACGAGTCCTCACTGACCGGGAAGCGGGTGTTCACCGAGGCATCGGGAGGCGTTACACTCGGGCGGTTCGCACAGGTGGTGGCGACCGGTGTCGACCGGGTATCGACGAGTGCGCTCGCGCTCGCGCGACCGCTCGATCTCGGGCTTGATGAAGATCCGCAAGGAGGAGTGTAGCGTGGCCCCGATAACCGGCATCACGCTCGTCGACTGGGTTCTCGGATTCCTCGATACCGCCGGGTACCGGCTCGTCTTTGCCATCACGCTCGTCGAGAACATCTTCGTCGTGGGGTCGTTCACGCCAGGTGAGACTGTCGTGATGGCGGCGGCGTTTCTGTCCACTCCCTCGTACGGCACGCTGTCGTGGCCGCTCGTGTGGATCTCCTCGGTCGCGGGCACGGTTACAGGGTGCAACATCAGCTACTTTATTGGCAGGAAGGGAGGCCGTGAGGCGCTTTTGCGCTACGGCCACCGGTTTCACATCTCCGCGAAGCGCATCGCTGAAGCCGAGGCGTACTTCGACCGGCACGGCTCGAAGACGGTGCTCATCGCGCGCTTTACCGCCGGATTCAAAAACTTCGTGCCGATGATCGCCGGCGCGTCGCGGATGAAGATCCTCTGGTTCGAGATATACACCGTGCTCGGCGCGGTACTCTACACCTCGCTCATGGTCGGGATCGGCTACTTCGTGGGCGAGAACTTCAACGAGGCTCTCCGGATCGCGTCTCGGATCACCACCACAGGTTTTGTGCTGGCGGCGCTTGTCGTGATCGGAGCGGTGTTCGCATGGCGTCGGGCTCGCAAGCGCTGGGCGGCGGAGGCTGCCGAGGAAGACATGCGGGATGCGGCCTCGGACGACGTTCGGTGAGTCGGCGGGACGATGTGCTTGAGGCGCTGCGCGCAGCGGGAGGAACGGGCGTTTCTGGCACCGTGCTGGCGGCTGAGCTCGGCGTGAGTCGCATGGCGGTCTCGAAGCACGTGAGAACCCTGCGCGAGGCGGGATACGAGATCGTGTCGCGGCCCGGCGCTGGCTACGCGCTTGTCAACGTGGCGGACGCGCCTATACCCGCTGAGGTGGCGCGGCTCCTTTCCTCGGCGATGTGGGTGAGGCTTGAGGGCGGAGGGCAGACCGTCTCGACGAACACCGACGCCGCCACGCTCGCGCGCTCGGGCGCACCGCACGGTACCGCGGTGCTCGCTGATCGGCAGACCGGAGGCAGGGGGCGTCTCGGCAGGAGGTGGGAGTCGCCCGCAGGCGGCGTGTACGTGTCGGCCGTGCTCCGTCCGCCGCTCGCTCCATCAGCGCTCGGTGGGTTGTCGATCGCCGTTGCCGCCGGAATCGCTGGAGCGCTCCGCGAGCAGGGGATCGCGCCTGCCGTGAAGTGGCCCAACGACGTACTGCTGGGTCAGGGCAAGCTCGCAGGAATTTTGCTCGAGATGGCTGCCGAGACGGACCGCACCGAGTGGGTGGTGGTCGGCGTGGGCCTGAACGTGAAGCGTCCAGCCGCGCCGTTGCCGGGTGCGGCGTACTTGGCCGACGAAGTGCCGGACTTTGGTCTCGCACGAGGTGCGGCGATCGTGCTCGACGGGATTGCCGCTGGGTATCAGATGCTCATCGAGGGAGGGATGGATGCCGTCGCGGCAGCGTTCGAGCCGCTCGACGTGTTGCGTGGCCGGGAGGTTCGGGTGAGTGATGTGTCCGGCGCCGAGCGCGCGCGCGGTATCGCCTCAGGCATCGATGGTGATGGACGCCTCCGAGTCGACTGCGGGTCTGGAGCTGTCGTGGCGCTCGCAGCCGGAGATGTCACACTCGGCGATGCCGGGCGCTTCAACACCTGATCGACGGGAGCGGGAGCTGGGAGCGGGATCCGGGGGGGTTGCGCCGAGCGTCCGGTATAGTAAACTTGCGCGAACTATCAGGTTTACAGACATTCGGAGGCCGCACGGTGCAGCAAGGTACAGAACCGCTTTCAGAAGCCGGAAGAACCGGCGCGACCGCCGCCTTGCCGGGACCGGCCGCAATACCCGGCCGCACGCGTGAGCTCGTGACTGCGGCGCTGCTTGCCGCGCTCCTCGCGGCGTCCGCGTGGGTCGCGATTCCGCTCGGCGGAGGTGTTCCGCTCACGTTGCAGGTCTTCATCGTCGTGCTTGCCGGCCTCGTTCTCGGACCGAGAGCGGCGGGTATCGCGCTTGCGGTCTACCTCCTCTTAGGCGCCGCGGGGGTGCCCGTCTTCGCGGGCGCGCGGGGAGGTCTCGACGTGCTGTTCGGTCCGACCGGCGGCTACTTGTGGGGCTTCCTCGTCGCCGCCGTGCTGATCTCGTTCTTGCGGAGCGGACTCGCCCTAGCCGTGACGTCGCGCTTCGCTGAGGCGGTCGCGGTCGCGGTAGGCGTGATCGCGATCTATCTGCTCGGCTGGACGCAGCTCATGTTGGTTATGGCTCTGGATCCCGCTGCGGCGTTCGTGGCGGGGGTGCTTCCATTCATCGTGGCAGACGCTATCAAGGGGGCCGTGGCCATCGGGGTCGCGGCCGCGCTTCGGCGAGCCAGAGTGGTCGTCTGAGCTGAAGCGGCGAGCGAGCGGCAGGCGTTGCATTGCCGGTTGCCGAAACACTAACCCTCCCGCATGTCAGTGTCTCGGTCTACTATGGACTCCGAGAAATGACTGACCTGCCGAGGGGACACGATGGCGCCTACGCTCACGTTCGTCCACGCCGCCGACCTGCATCTTGACGCCCGCTTCGGCGGGGTCGACGCGAGCGACGCGCGCGTGCGGGACGCTCTTGTGGAGTCCACGTTTGATGCGTTTGAGGAGATATGCGACGTCTGTGTCGCAAGGGGCGCTGCGTTCCTCATCATCGCGGGGGACCTCTACAACACGGCCGAGCGGAGTGTGCGCGCCCAGACGCGGTTTCGCGCCGCGGCTGTGCGCCTCGCTGAGGCTCGCATCCACATCTTCGTAGCGGCCGGCAACCACGATCCGCTGTCCGGTGGCGGCCCGGCGATCGCAATGCCCTCCAACGTCACCATCTTTTCGGCCGACGAGGTGAGCCGAGAGTGTTTTCCGTCAGACGACGCCCCGCTTGCGGTTCTCTACGGGCGCAGCTACGCTCGCTCGGCTGAGACGCGCAACCTCGCTGCGGGGTTCTCGCGTGACTCGGCGGACCCCTTCGCTATCGGCGTGCTTCACGCCAACGTAGGCGGCCAACCCGGTTTCGAGCCGTACGCGCCGTGTTCGCTTGAGGACTTGCGAGCCGCGCGCATGGATTACTGGGCGCTCGGCCACATTCACAAGCGGATGAGGCTTTCTGAGAATCCCCCCGTCGTCTACCCGGGCAGCCCGCAAGGGCTCAACCCCGGCGAGACGGGCGGACATGGGTGCGCGGTGGTGACCGTCGAAGGCGGCGGGGTCGAGATCGAGTTCGTCGAGACAGCGCGTGTCGTGTGGGAGCGTGTTTCGGTCGAGTGCGGTGACGTGGCGACCGCCGATGAGGTCATAGACCGGCTCGATGCGGCGTGCGCTGGAGTGCGCGAGCGGGCGGGAGGCCGACCGGCGATCGCGCGGATCGACCTCGAGGGGCGTAGCGCGGTGCACGCGTTGTTGACCAAACCACGCGTGCTTGACGACATCATCGAGCAGGTCCGGGACACACATCTTGAGCGCGGCCCGTGGGTCTGGCTCGACCGAGTGCGCGACCTCACCGCTCCCGCGATCGATCTCGAAGCGGTGCGCGAGGGAGCGGGGTTCGCCGCCGAACTGATCCGCGTGGCGGATGGCTACTTGGAGCCAGCGCGTGCCGACGCGGTGCTCGCGGAGGCGCTCGCCCCTCTGCACCGGAGGCTCGATGGGATCGACCTCGATTTCGATTCTCGATCCATCGTTGAGCGCGCGCGCAATTTGTGTCTCGACCGCGTTGTTGTGCGAGAGGTGAACGAGTGATGTGGCTGGCACGTATCGACGCGGAACGCTACGGAGGAGTCGCCGGGACGGGACTGGGTCCGCTCGGACCGGGACTCAACGTCGTGCTCGGACCAAACGAGGCCGGCAAGAGCACGCTAACGGCGCTTGTGCGCCACGTGTTGTACGGCTTTCCTGACCGTAGGGCCACGGAACGCGCGTATCGCGTCGAAGGTGCTGGAAGGCACGGGAGATTAGTCTTTGCTGATGAAGCCGGAGAGTGGGTTGTCGAGCGTGTGGAAGGACCTGGCGGGGGTACCGTCACGGTGCGCACGGTGCGTGGTCCTGAGCGTCCCGAGTTGCACGCGGAGCTCATCCGCGGGGTGACGGCCGAGGCGTACCGAGTCGTGTTCGGGTTCGGGCTTGCGGACATGGCCGGCATTGTCGCGTCCTCCGATAGTGTCGTTTCGCGTCTCTACCAGGCCGGAGCCGGTCTCGCCGCGAGTCCCCAAGATGTCTGCGCACAACTTGCCGCCGAGGCGGAGCAGCTCTTCACTCCCCGGGGCCGAATCCCGGTAATCAACGCGGCGGCACTGGAAGCCGCGGAGCTGCACGAGAAGATCAGGGAGCTCGGCAGGTCCGCGGGCGAGCTCGAATCACAACGCGAGTCGCTTGCGACACTCGATGCGCGCGCCGCCGAGGCGCGGGAGGGGGTCCGGAAAGCGGAGCGTCGCCGGGATGAGTCTGCCGCGTGTTTGCGACAGGTTGAGTCGAGTGAGGAGCGCATCCGCGAGATATCGGCATCGCTAGTCGAGCTACGCAGGGAGCTTGCGCTTGCTCGTGGCGCTGTTGAAAAGGCCGTCGTGGACACGCGGGTGATCGAGGCGGCACCGGTGATCGAAACCTTAGCTGCTGAAGTCGTGGCCCACCGCGAGCGCCTTCCTCGTGTGGCCGCCGCTCGATCCCGCATAGACGCGCTCACCAGGGGAGTGGCCGATCGTTTGTCGGAAGCGGGACTCGATGAGGAGCGCGCGGCGCTCGTTCCCGTGGGCGCTGAAGATCGCGCGGCGGTCGACCATGCGCGTGACCGGCTGCTCCGGCTCGAGCTTCGCGCCGAGGAAGCCGTTCGCGCGCGGGACAAGGCCCGCGCTGCGGTGGAGGCGTTTCGGGCCGCGGAGTTGCGGGCCGGTTCGGGGCGGACCGTGACACCCGTGCCGGTGCACAGGCTCTCATGGGCGCTTCTTGCGCTCGGTGGCGCGGGGGTGGTGGCCGGGTGGCTGGGTGCGGTGTGGCCGCTTGCCGGGTTCGGGTTGCTGGTCGCGCTCGCGGGGTCAGCGCTCGTCCTTTATGGGCGGCGGACTGCGGAGCATGTCCCCGTCATCGCAGCCCACGCCGCCGAGGAGCACCGTCTCGACGTTGAGGCGCGCCGTACCGCTGCGGATGAAGAACGAGAGTCCAGCGCGCTTCAAGACGCGCGCGAGGAGTGGAGATCGTGGTGCGCGAAGCGTGGCCTCGGAGACGTCTTGACCCCTGCGGCGGTCGCGGCCGTGTTCGACGCTGTAGTCGAGGCCAACCGCCTTGCGGCGGATCGAGAGTGCTCGCGGCACGAGCTTGCCGGTGAGGAGGAGTTGCTTGACGCGTTCACCGCGCGCGTGAGGGATCTCGCGGCTGCGCTCAATGTCGATACAGCAAACCTGTCTTTCGTCACAGCGCCCGAAGTGGTCGCACGCACTGTCGAGCTGCTGGCCGATGCGAGAGAGCGGGAGCGTGTCGCGGCGGCGGCGGGGGAGGTTGTCGAGAAGGTGTCGCCTCGCATCGCCGCGCTTGAGACCGCTGAGCGCGATGAGACAGAGCGTGTCGTCGCTGCGCTCGCTGAGATCGGGATCGAAAGCGGCCGCCTGGAGACGGTGGCGTTCGTCGAGGAAGCGGCGCGCGACGCGACGGAGGCGAGGAAGCGTCTCGAGGAACTCGAACATGACCGCGCGCGCATCGCCGGGGCGATCGAGGCTGCGGAAACCGAGACTCGGGCGGGAGCGCTCGGCCTAGAGCTGACCGGCGTGCGTGAGCGTATCGCCGCCAACGCTGAGCGCTACGCGGTGGTGAGAGTCGCGCTTGCGATGCTCGCTGAAGCGCGGGGTGTCTACGACCGGGAGCGTCAACCCGCCGTGGTTCAGGCGGCGGGAGGCGTTCTGGCGACCATGACCGGCGGTCGCTACCGTTCACTGTCGATCCCGCTTGGGACCACGGGAGTCACTCTCTACGATGCCCAAAGCAGAGCCAAGGACATAGAGATCCTTTCGACCGGTACTGCGGAACAACTCTACCTGGCGCTCAGGATAGCGCTCCTCGGCACTCTCGGTGAGATCGGCGCTGGATTGCCCGTGCTCATGGATGACGTATTTGTCAACTTCGACCCGCAGCGCAAGGCGGGCGCGGCGGCTGCGGTTGCCGAGTTCGCTCGCGAGCGGCAGGTAATCGTGTTCACGTGTCACCCCGAGACACGCACTCTCCTCGCGGACGCTGATCCTGACCTCGCCACCTTCACGCTCGATCGGTGTTGAGCGCAGGGCACGCGGACGACGCTCACTCTTTGAGTGCTGGGAGGCTGATCGTGAATTGCGCTCCGCCTTCGGGCCGGTTGGCTACTTCGATTTCGCCTGCGTGAGCTGTGACGATAGCCTTGACGATCGCCAGCCCAAGGCCGGAGCCGCCGGTTGCGCGCGTACGGCTCGGCTCGGTGCGGTAGAAACGATCGAACAGGCGGTCTAGGTCCCCTTCGGCTATCCCGGGACCTTCGTCGAGCACTGAGAGCACCGCACGGCCGTCCCTCTCCTCGAGTTCGATTCGCACGCTCGTGCCTGCTCCGGCGACGCGCGAAGCATTGTCGACGAGGTTCGCGAGCACCTGCTGAAGCCGGTCCTTGTCGCCCAGTACCATCGGCGCGGCCCCAGCGATCTCGACACTGACGCCACGCTCGGCGAGCAGGGGTTCGAGGACCTCGATGGCTCGGCGGGCGATGTCGCCCAGATCGATGCAGGAGAGCGGCAGTTCGCCGGTTGCCCCCTCTATCCGTTGGAGTGTCATAAGATCGCTGGCGAGACGGGCGAGGCGCTCCGACTCGCTCACGATCGTCGTGAGAAACCGTGACGCCTCGTAGGGCGGGACCTCACCGTCGAGCAAGGTTTCGGCGGCGCCGCGGATGGCGGTCAGCGGGGTGCGCAGTTCGTGGCTCACATCCGAGACAAAGCGCGACGTCCGCTTCTCCTCGTTGCGCAACTCGCTCACTACGTGTTCGACCGCATCGGCCATCGTGTTGAACGTCTCGCCTACGGCGCGCGTCTCCCGCGGGCCTCCGGGTGCGACCCGCACCGTGAGGTCTCCGTCGGCTAACGCGTGCGCACTCGCTTCGAGATGCCGCAGCGGACGCGAGAGCCATCGTGAGAGGAACTCAGCGATCAGTAGAGTGACCACGATGAACGACGCAAGCGCCCAGATGAGCCGGTCGCGGTAGTCGCGAAGCGCGTTCATCACCGTAACCGTTGGCGCCGACGCGTACGCGGCCCCGACGATCCGGCCTTCGGAGCGTATCGGGTAGGCCACGTATATCACGTAGCGGTTCTCTTCGTCGATGCGCGCAGCCGCGCCGTAGCGGCCCGCCAGCGCCTCGCCGACCTCGGTCCGTTCGCTGTAGTCGAGCCCCGCCCCGTCAGGTCCAGCGGAGTCGGCGAGTGCGATTCCCGCCCCGTCAAGCACACGGATACGGGAGAACAGCCGTCCGTCGGCCTCCTCAAGAACCTGCTGTAGAGCTTCCTCGGATCCCGGCGCTCCGGCGGCACCCCCGGGATCTAGCTCTCCAAGGAGCGCTGCCGCCAGGATGGCCTCGGCGGCGAGCCGGTCCTCAAGCGCGTCGAGCCCGAGCGATTCGAGCTGCGCGAGGAAGTACCACGACAGTCCAGCCGCCGAAGCGATCGCGACGGCAAGCAGGATAGCGAGGAGACGGATGCGAATCGAGGACAGCACCGCCGGGCCGCCTTACGCGCCGATGCGGTAGCCGTAACCGCGCACCGTCTCGATGACAGCGGGGTCAACTCCAGCGGCCGCGAGTTTGTCGCGCAAGCGCTTGATGTGCGTGTCGACCGTCTTGGTCTCGACGAGGTACTCCCATCCCCACGCTTGGCGCAGTAGCTGTTCCCGGCTGAGAACCTTGCCGGAGTAACGCATGAGAGTCGCGAGCAACTCGAACTCCCGGGGTGTCAGATCGATGAGGGTTTCGCCGTGGTGCGCCTGGTGCGTCGACTCGTCGAGCACGACGCCAGAGGCCTCGAGGCGTTCGCCCGGGAGCTCATCGGGAAGTCCGGAAGTTACTGAAGCGCGGCGCAACAACGCTTTGACACGCGCCTGCAACTCCCGGATTCCAAAGGGTTTCGAGAGGTAATCGTCGGCTCCGAGCTCGAGGCCCACCACCTTGTCCAGTTCCGTGTCGCGGGCCGAGAGAAGAAGCACCGGGACGTCGCTGTTGACGCGAAGTCGACGTACCACTTCATAGCCGTCTGGACCGGGAAGCATGATATCGAGGACGATGAGGTCGTAGCGGGTCGCGGTGGCGCGTTCGAGTGCCTCGTCGCCCGCCGCGGCCGTGTCGATCTTGTAGCCCTCCTTGGCGAGGTTGTACGAGATGAACTGAACAATTGAATCCTCGTCGTCTACCACGAGGATTCGCGCCGGTCCGTTGGTCATCACGCGCCTCCCGATGTCGCGGGTCACCTGCGCCGATGATACCATTGACGCAGGTGACCGCCGGTTGCGTGTCACCGTTCCGTCATCCTTGGCAGGAGCAGCGGTGATACTGGCGGTCGACATCGGAAACACCCATACCGTACTCGGCTTGTTCGATGAATCGGGCTTGGGCGAACATTGGCGGACGTCGAGTAACCCGGCGCTCACGGCTGACGAGTTGCGAATCAAGCTTGCCGCGTTGCTCGCGGACGGCGGACACGCGCTCGGCGACATCGACCACGTCATCATCTCGTCAGTGGTGCCACGACTGACCGCCGCCTACCAGGAGGTCGCCGAGGAAGCGTGTGGGCGCGTTCCGATGGTGGTGGGACCTGGGCTCAAGACGGGGATGACCATACGCTACGACAACCCGCACGAGGTCGGGGCGGACCGCATAGTCAACGGCATCGCCGCATACTTGGCCCTCGGTGGCCCGGTCGTCGTGGTTGATTTTGGTACCGCCACGACCATCGATGTCATCGACGGCACGGGGGCGTATCTTGGCGGGGCGATCGCGCCGGGAGTCGAGACGAGCGCTGAAGCGCTATTCACCAAGGCCGCACGTCTGTCGAAGGTGGACCTTGACGCTCCGCCCAAGGTTATTGGCACCAACACGCGCACGAGCGTGCAGGCCGGCCTCATTCTCGGTGAGGCGGCTATGGTCGACGGGCTCGTGCGAAGAGTGTGGGAGGAGCTTGGTACGCAGACGCCGGTGATGGCGACAGGCGGTCTCGCAGCCAAGATGGCGCCGATCTGTGAGACGATCACCGCTGTCGATCCCGACCTCACGCTCAAAGGGCTCGTCGAGGTGTACCGGCGCAACACCTGAGGTGGCCACACGGCTGGAGTCGCCGCGTTATACTCTCTCACGTACACAATGGTGTGCACAGCGGCGTGTCTCCGCAGTGCCATCTATGCTCGCATATGGCGGGGAGGTTTGCCGTGAGGTTTTTTCGCATCGGCGAGAAGGTCGTAAGTCAGCAGAAGCTCTTTGACGCGATAGGCGACATCCTCGCCGATCGTGAGGCTGGCGCTACGCAGGAGGAGACCGCGCGTACGCACGGCGTCCAGAGGTCGTTTGTCTCGTTCATCGAGTCACTCGGCGAGGTGCGGCGCGGCGCACGTATCGCGATGGTCGGTTTCCCCGTGGCCAACGCTGAAGAGGTCAAACGCGTGGCCGAGGAGCACGGTGTGGATTTCACGCTCGTGTTCAATCAGGCGGAACGCGAGAGTATTGAGGGTTTCTCCGGAGCGGAGGTCTTCAACCGGTTGCTTGAGACGCTCGCCGCGCTACGGGACTACGACACGATCATCTTGCTTGCGAGCGACTGGAGGATCGAGCTGGTCGAGCGCATCTTGGGCCGCGAGGTGATCGCGGTCTCGCTCGGCCCGTCACCGCTTCGGGAGGATGTCACGGTCGACATCGGTGAGATCACGCAGCTGCTCACGGGGATCGGATCGGCGCGCGCGCCACGTCCACGCAGCGGCAGGGTGAGCGCCGCGCTGAGGCAGGCGGCCGAGAGGGCCGGGAGGTGGACACCGTCAAAGAGGTAGTGAGCGTGTCCCTCGGTTCTTCGGTTCGCGACCACGTGGTCGAGATCGAGCTTCTTGGCGAGCGGTTCCGGCTTACGCGGGAGGGCTTCGATGGCGACACGCGGCGGGCGGCGGACCGGCTCGAGCTCCTCGACGGCCAAGTAGACGCCCTCAGTCTTGGCGGCATAGATCGCTACCTGCGGGCGGCTGGCCGCGACTACCACTTCCGCGCCACCCGCAAGCTCGCAGCGCGGGTGCACGAGACGCCGCTCGTGTGCGGCGCGGCGATCAAGGGCCCGCTTGAGCACGCGGCGGTGCGCTACATGACCGAGACGCTCGGACTCGATCTTGCGGGAAAGCGGGTGCTCGTGACCTCGGCGGTTGACCGTTATGGATTGGCCGAGGGCTTTCACGAGGCCGGGTGCGCGATGGCCTACGGCGACTTGCTCTTCGCGCTGGGGTTTCCCGTGCTTATACGCGACAAGGTGACGCTCGACCGAACGATCCGTGTCGTCGCCCCTATCGCGGCGCAGCTGCCCTTCTCGTGGCTCTATCCCACAGGAGCGGCGCAGGACAGGCCACCGTCAGTGAAACGGGCTCATCTCTACGATGAGTTCGACATCATCGCTGGCGACTATCAGTACGTTCGCGCGTTCATGCCAACTGATATGACCGGCAAGTGGGTCGTCACCAACACTACGACCGCTTCCGATGTTGAGTTCCTGAGAGATCGTGGTGTGGGACTGTTAGTCACCACGACTCCGCGGCTTGGCGGACGCTCCTTTGGCACAAACGTGATCGAGGCTGCGCTCGTCGCGCACGCGGGCGCACCCGCAGAGCTCACAACAGACGAGTACCTCCGTCTTATCGCGGAGGCGGAAATCAGGCCCGATGCGCGGTGGCTCCAGGGCTCTAACGGAGTCATTCAGGGATGATAACGCCGATGGGCATTGTCTTTGCTCCTGTTCATGCAGGTTGGTCAGGGACGCGTTTGTGTGTTTGTGGTCAAGACGTCCCGGTGGTACTATTCAAGTGTTCAGGCATCTAGCAGGCGTTCGGAGCGGCACTCCCCAACTCCGGCCTCGTGACTGCGCGTGAGCGAGGCTCCCGGCACGGAATCCGGGGTATAAGGCTCCATCTCGAAAAGGAGTTGATCTTGTGAACAAGCGCGCAAGGAATCGTCTCATCGGTGTGACCGTCATCCTCGTGATTTCAATCGGAGCTATCTTCATGAGCGTGGGTGCCACTGACGGGGCGTACTCGCGCACGGTGAGTGATATCGTGGACAAGCCAGAGGCTGTCGGCGAACGCGTAAAGGTCACGGGGACCGTCGTACCCGGCTCGTGGGACGGGAAGTCGAGTCCGATGACGTTCGATATCCGCAACGAGGGGGCTACGGACGGACCGGTGCTCAGCGTGGTGTACACCGGCGCTGTCCCCTCGACCTTCGGTGACGAAGTGACCGCGATCGTGACGGGAGTCATGAACGAAGAGGGCATCTTCGAGTCAACCGACATGAAAACCAAGTGTCCTTCGAGGTACGAATCTGCGGACAACGCGATTAGCGTGGCATCGTTGTTCGCGCTCGGCGATTCGGTTGTCGGCAAACCGGTTCAGCTCACCGGATTCGTCGTTGCGGGCACGATTAAGCCCCCGGGCGGCCAGGTGCGGTTCTCTATCGCCGATGAGGGCGGCTCGCCTTCCATCGACATCGCCTATCCTGACGGCGCGCTCGCCGACGGCATGGAAGACGGCTCCCAAGTCGTTCTCGGCGGGGAGTACGATGCGGACTCCGGCCTGTTCAAGGCGACCAGCGTGGCGATGGCCGAGTAGGCCGACGCCCGGGCGCGAGAAACGGTAGAATCGTTGCGCCGTAGGCGCGGCGCGTCACTGACGGCACCGATGAAGTGTCTGCGTGGGCCGAGTGGTTCGCGGGACGACAGGGAAGTGGAGTAGAGCGAATGGCCAATCTCGGCAGCCTGTTCATGGGACTCGCCCTTGTGGCGGCACTCCTATCCATCGGCGCGATATTCTTGGGCCGCAGAATGGGTCCAAAGGAAGGCGAAGGGCTCACAAACACCGGGTATCTAGCGACGTATGGCATTCTGATCGGTATCACAGGCGCCATCTCGGTTCTCACGGCGGCGTTTCTTCAGGAGGATTTCACGCTCGAGTACGTGGCGCAGCATCACTCGACTGACGTCTCGGCGCTCCAGTGGGTCTATAAGGTCGCCGCGGTGTGGGCGGGCAGAGAAGGGTCGCTGCTTTTCTGGGCATGGCTCCTCGCGATATTCGCGGCATACATTGCGTACAAACGCAGTTCGTTCACGGATGACCTCTCCAACGTCTCCCTTGCGGTCCTCAACTTCGTGCAGATATTCTTCATCACGGCGCTCTTCATCCCCCTGAACAATCCCTTCAAGCTTTCTCCGGAGCACTGGGTCGGCCCCGGGGGCGAGCTTCTCATCAGCGGAGGCATGAATCCGCTGCTGCAGCACTGGGCGATGACACTCCATCCACCCACACTGTTCGTGGGTTACGCGGGAATGGCGGTTCCGTTCGCGTTCGCGTTCGGCGCGCTCATCGTCAACGACCCATCTAAGGCCTGGGTAGAGATTGTCGATCGCATCACGGTGTTCGCGTGGCTGTTTCTTGGGCTGGGCAATGGACTTGGCGCGGTGTGGGCTTACGTGGTCTTGGGCTGGGGCGGGTACTGGGCGTGGGATCCGGTCGAGAATGCCTCGTTCATCCCGTGGCTTACGGGTGTCGCACTCCTGCACTCTTTCACCGTGTACCGGCGGCGTGGCGGTTTCAAGAAGTGGGCGGTGGCGCTTGCTGTCATCAGCTTCGTGGGGGTTATTCTTGGCACCTTCATTGTCCGTTCGGGCATCGTGCAATCGGTTCACGCGTTCACGCAAGACGAGCTGTCGTTCTGGTGGTTCCTTGCGATGATGGTAGGGTCACTGGCAGCGGTAGGGGTGGGCCTTCTTTACCGGGGAGATTCGTTCAAGGGCGCGGACGAGTTCGACAGTCTCACCTCGAAGGAGTCCTCGTACTACTTCAACAACGTGCTCATGCTCGTCGCGGCGGTCGTGATCGCGGCGCTCACGCTTTCTCCCGCGTTGGGCGGTAAGACCTACGGACCGGCTACGTACGACGCGATAGCCCGTCCGGTAGGTATTCTGTACTGTTTCATCATGGCGGTCTGTCCGCTGCTCGCGTGGCGAAAGACTGACCCGAACGTCTTTTTTGAGAAGATCAAGTGGCCGCTCGTCTCGACAGCGGTGATCTCAGCCGCGCTCATCTACCTGTGGTGGACCGTGATGTGGCCGCACTACTTGTTCACCAAGCCTTACGCCGATCCGTTGACATCGCTTGCGGCGTGGGAGGCGATCATCGGCCTCATAGTTGGCGCGCTCGCCGTAAGTGTTGCGGTGTGGCTCTTCATCGAGGGTGGCCGCAGGCGAGCCGCCGCGAAGGGCGAAAGTTTTGGCGCGGCGCTCTGGGCGATCGTAACCAAGGCCCGCACCCAATCAGGTGGCTACCTCGCTCACCTCGGCGTTGGAATCATTCTGATCGGCCTTGTGGGCTCTTCTATGTTCGTGAAGGATATGAAGATCTCGATTCCCGATGAACCTGGCGCAAGTTTCGAGGTCGGAGGGTACGACTTTGTGTATCAGGGTGTCGCGACCGAGACGCTGGCCAACGAAGACACTCGCACCCAGCTCACATTCGCGGTCTCACGCGATGGTGAGTCGCGCGGAGTTGCCACACCGGGGCAGAGGCGTTACGCCCAGCAGGAACAGACGCGGTTCCACGTCAGCGTCATCGTCGAGCCGCTGCGTGACATCTTCGTTGTGTACGAAGGTTTCGACGAAGCGGGCAACATCCAGTTGAATGTGAAGATCAATCCGCTCATTAGCTGGGTGTGGTTCGGCTTCGGGCTGCTGAGCGTTGGCACCGTGCTCGCAATGTGGCCGAAGCGCCGCCTTGAGGCTGCCTGACGGCGGCGCTGATGACCGCCGCCGCATCAGTCGAAACCCTCGCCGTGGAGGTCCGGGATCTCTCCCGGACCTTTGGCGCGCGCAAGGCTCTCGACAAAGTGTCGTTCGATCTGCCTACGGGCTCGTTCCTCTCGATCTTCGGACCCAACGGCGCGGGTAAGACCACGCTCGTCAAGGTGCTCACTACCCTTACGGCGCCATCTGCCGGCTCGGCGCGGGTCTGCGGGCTTGACGTGGTTGCCGACGCCGTCCAGCTGCGCGAGCGCATTGGGCTCATCAGCCATAACCCGCTCCTCTACCCGGATCTCTCGGCCGAGGAGAACTTGCGGTTCTTCGCTGACATGTACGGGATCGATGATCCGGCCGACCGCGTGCGCGAGCTGCTCGTGGCCGTCGAGCTCGATCACCGCCGCCTCGATCTCGTCCGTACCTTTTCGCGCGGTATGTTGCAGCGGCTCTCGATAGCGCGCTCGCTGCTGCACGCGCCGGATGTCCTGTTCCTCGACGAGCCGTACTCGGGCCTCGATCCGCATGCGGTTGAGATATTCGATTCCCTCATCGCCCAGATTCGTGCGGATCACACATTCGTCATGATCAGTCACGACCTTGCGAAGGGACTCGAGCTGTGCACGCACGCGCTCATCCTCGCGCGAGGCGCATTGGTCCTCTCGGCGGCAAGGAGCGAGATCGACGACGAGGTTTTTGCGATGACGTACCGTACCACTGTGGGGACGGGGGTGGCGTGACGTGGCCGAGCCAGCTGTGATATCTGCGCGCACGTCTGTGAGGACTATGCCATCGGGCGCGGCGCTCTCTTGGCGGCAGTACCGCGCGATACTTCGCAAAGACATTGTCATGGAGTTGCGCACCAAAGAGATGGTGACCTCCATGGGTATCTACGCGTTGCTCACGATGGTCATCTATCAGGTCGCCCTGTCTCAGGCGGGTACCGCGTTTGATCCACGTGACATAGCCGCTGGGTTGTTGTGGCTCGCCTTCGTATTTACGAGCATGCTCGGTTTGAACCGTTCGCTCGTCCACGAAAAGGACCAGGGATGCCTGGAAGCGTTGCTGCTATCGCCGGTTGACCGTCCAATTGTCTTCTTCGCCAAGGCGAGCGGAAACGTTATATTCCTGCTTATCGTCCAGTTCCTGACGATTCCGGTGTTCGCGTTTTTGTTCCTGCAAGACAGCGCGTACGGGGGAGATCTGTGGATGATACCTTTGGCGCTGTTTGGCGGAGCGATCGGGATCGCGGGCGTGGGCACGCTCCTCGCTACTATGTCGGTAAACACTAAAGGCAAGGACTTCGTGCTTGCGGTACTCTTCGTTCCGCTCATGTACCCATTGCTGCTCGCGTGCGTGTCGGCCACAAGCGCCGCGGTGCTCGGAGGCGACGGACACGTCCAGCAGTTCTGGGCCGGCATGGCGCTAATCGTCGCATACGATGCCATCATGATCGGGGTTGCGTTCGCGCTCTACGAGTTTGTGTTGGGCGCGTGATGCGCCCGGACCTGTCCGCGCACCGCCGCTGAGGAGGCGAAAGGTGAGACAACTCAGAGTCGCTCTCGTGCTGTTGCTGGTAGGAGGGCTACTGACGACCGTTGCGTTCGTAATGGCGTTTACCACCGCCGAGATGCAGCGGTTTGGCACGGTCACGCTTGATGAGCCGGTCGACACCGCCTTTCCACTTCGAGAGGTCAACGATAGAGGCTTCGTATACGAGCGGCCGTGGTTCAGCCAGAAGATATTCTACTTTCATGTGCCGGTAGCCCAGGCGTCGTTCCTCGTGTTTGGCGTGGCTGCGTTTTACTCGATCCGTTTTCTCGCCAAGCGCCGCAAGGCCGACGATACCAAGGCGCTGATCGCCATGGAGGCCGCGATCATCTTTGTCATGCTCACCATGATCACTGGCATATTGTGGACGAGAGCGGCGTGGGGCGTGTGGTGGGAGTGGGAGCCTCGGCTGACCACGTACTTCATCATGACGCTCATGATGATCGGCTACTTTGTCTTACGAAACTCAATAGAAGACGAGGAGCGCCGAGCGGTGTACGCGGCGGCTTTCGGTATTATCGCCTTCGTAAACGCGCCGATATCGTTCTTCATCACACGGCTCGTCCCGTCGAGCCATCCGGCTGGTGTGTTCCAATCCGACTTCGCGACGTCTAATCTCATCCCGTTCCTCATCGCTCTGGCCGGGATGTTGATGCTCGGCTATGCGATCTACGCGATCCGGATGAACGAAGTCAGGCTCGAGGAGCGCGTGGAAGTTCTGAAGAACTCGCTTGAACAGTAGAGTGCTACCGCGAAGGAGGGCGTAACGATGGACCCGATGAATCTTGAGTTGTACCGGTTGGTGCTCGCGGACGCGCCGTTCGTCATCGGCGCGTACGCTATCCTATGGATGGCGCTCGTTGCTTACGTAAGCATGGTGTTCATGCGCCTCATGCGCCTCGAGAAAGAGGTCACCGTGCTGGAGGAGTCGCTTGAGCGGCGCTCTGACGGATAGCCGATCGCTTCTGGGAACGTCGTGGTAGCCGGATATCGCGGACATGGGGCTCGGAGTTGAGAGAGGAGGTGCGTGATGGAGCAAGCGGCTCTCGTGTGCTTTTGGTTCGCGATGTCGCTTTACCTGGTTGCGATGGTGTTGTACGTGTACCACTTCGTCGCGAAGCGCGCGCTCTTCTCGTGGTACGCCACTTTCGCGACGGGATCAGGCTTCATCGCGCATACCGCCGCGATCGCGCTCCATGGAGTAGCAAACAACCAGATCCCAATCGTCGGCGCGTTTAACTCGCTCTCGCTAGCCGCATGGGTGCTCGTGCTCATCTACTTCATCGTCGAGCACATCGTGAAGCTCAAACTCTACGGAGCGGTGTTGCTTCCACTCGCCTTCGTCTCGATGGCGATGGCCCAGATCTCCCTGGGCGATGGCGAAGGGATCGCGCTTAGCAAGGATGCGGTCGAGCAGCTTGACAGCTGGCGAGTCGCGATGCACGTCGCACTCATCATGGTCGCGAACGCGGGGTTTGCCGTTGCGGCCGCGGCCTCCGCGCTTAATCTCGTCGTCGGGGGGCAACTCAAGCGGCTCAAGTCGACCTCACTGATACGACGCCTTCCCTCACTCACCCAAACACAAGTCCTGGCGCGGCGGGCTATCATGCTCGCGTTTCCTGTATACACCGCAGGCATTTTGCTTGGCATCATTAGGGCGATCGAGTTTGGCCTCGAGTATTGGTGGTTCGACCCGCGCGTGATGCTTTCGGGAGTGGTGTGGGCGATCTTCGGTTCTTACCTGATGCTGCACTACCGCCGCCGCGCTTCGGGGCGTACGCTTGCCTGGCTGGCTCTAGCGGGTCTCGTGGTGGTTATTGTCCTCGCGGTGCTCGCCCGGACGCTTCCCGCTGGTTTCCACATCTTCGGGTTGTGACAAGCTGATGGTGTCCGCCCGCCGCTTCGCCGTTGTTGTGAAGCGGGCGAGTGTTTTCTCATAGGGCCGGGAGGGTTGGACGGTGTTTCGCGGCGCGCATGTGATCGTGACGGGGGGTTCGAGCGGGATCGGTCTCGCGTGCGCCAAGGCGCTCGCGGATCGCGGCGCGCACATCGCACTCGTGGCGCGCGACGCGGGCCGACTCGAGATCGCGCGAGGGAGCGTCGCCGAGCGCTGCGCGGACTCTTCGCAGGTGGTCGTCACCCGCAGCGCCGACCTGTCGTCGTGGGAGGCCACCCAAGAAGCGTTCAACACCCTGTCCGAGGAGGGCTTCACTCCGCGCATCCTCATCAACTCAGCAGGCGTCATCATCCCCGGGGAGTTCTCGGCGATGTCGCTCGCGGACTTCGAGGCGAACATGACCGCGGGATTTTGGAGCGTGGTGCACGCGTGCAAGGCGGCTGTCCCGCGGATGATGGCTGCGAGCGCAGGTCACATCGTCAATGTCTCGTCGGTCGCGGGTTTCCTCGGCATCTACGGGTACACGGGGTACGCGGCGGCGAAGTACGCGACACTCGGCTTCACTGAGGCGCTCAGGTTCGAGCTCAAGCCGCATGGCATCACGGTCTCCGTGGTCTTGCCGCCCGATACGGACACACCGGGGCTCGTGTACGAGAAGACGCTCCGGCCGACAGAGACCGAGGCCATCGCGGCTGCGATCAAGCCGATTGCAGCGGAACGCGTGGCGGCAGCGGTGATCCGTGGCATCGAACGCAAGCGCTTCCATATCATCCCTGACGCGACCAGCCGTTTCTACTTTCGCTTCAAGGGACTGTTGCCGGAGGTATTCTTCCACATCGTTGATGCCGACATAGCGAAAGCGCGACGCATGCGCTGATGGAGCGGCGTTTCGCCGCTCCTCGCGAAGAGAAGCGAGATTGCTGTTTGGACGGCGGGGATGGTACAGTATATGTGTTCAGGCGACGTGCAGAAGGTGCGTGACTACTGTGTCATGTGTGTTGACACCGCCCTCGCCGGGCCTGCTTGCCTGAACAACACGCACCGCTCCGGCGAGGGCGTATCCATGTCCATACTTGCGAGGCGAGCCTGACGCCATGCACTTGACGCTTGTCGGTCTGAGCCACAAGACAGCCCCGGTAGAGATCCGGGAAAAGCTCACCTTTCCCGCGCACCGGCAGGAAGAGGCCCTCGCTCGCATCACCGGATCGGCGCACATCGCCGAGGCGGTCATTCTCTCGACGTGCAACCGGACTGAGATCTACGCCGTGACCGCGGCTGGTGTGGACGGTGCCGGAGCCATCATCGATTTCCTCGCTGACTACCACGACCTCGATCGGCACGAGCTCGTGCGCTACCTCTACATCTCTGAGGGAGAGGCGGTCATTCGCCACCTCTTCAGGGTGGTGGCTTCGCTCGACTCGATGGTTCTCGGTGAGGCGCAGATACTCGGACAGGTCAAAGAGGCCTATGAGCACGCGTTCACCAGCGAAGCGGCGGGGCGCATCTTCAACAAACTGTTTCGCCAAAGCTTCGAGTTGGGCAAACGAGTCCGTACTGAGACCGAGATCGGGGAGAACGCGGTTTCGATCAGCTACGCCGCCGTTGAGTTGGCACGGCAGGTTTTCGACACGCTGGATGGCCGCACCGTGCTGATTCTCGGCGCGGGCAAGATGAGTGAGCTTACCGCCAAGCACCTCGTGAGCAACGGCGTGAGGAAGGTCTTTGTGGCCAACCGCACCTACGAGCGCGCTGAAGAGCTTGCGCGCAAGTTCAGTGGCGTACCCATCCGCTACGAAGAGCTTTATGAATGTATGCGCGAGGCGGATATTGTGATCTCTTCGACCGCCGCCACGGACTACGTCGTCACCAAAGATCAGGTTGCTGGCGCGATGCGTGGCCGCCGTGGGAATCCGCTCTTTCTCATCGACATTGCGGTGCCGCGTGATATCGCACCCGACGTCAACGACCTTTCCGACGTCTTCCTCTACGACATCGACGACTTGAACGGTGTCGTAGAGTCCAACCTCGAGGAGCGGATGCGTGAGGCGCGAAAGGCCGAACACATCATCGACGAGGAGATGGTGTTGTTTGAGCGGTGGCTCGAGTCCATGGAGGTCGTACCCACAGTGGCCGCGATCCGTGCCAAGGCCGAGCAGATCCGCCTCGTCGAAATGGACAAAGCGTTCAAGCGTCTTGGGGGCCTTTCGGAGCGCGAACTCCAGACTGTCGAGGCGCTCACCGCGTCCATTGTGAACAAGATGCTGCACGGACCTACCGCTCGGCTCAAGAACATAGCCGCCAAGAAGGATGGCTACACCTACGTTGAGGCCGCACGTTTCCTGTATGGACTCGACTCGAACCCCGAGGGCCTCAACCCGCACACCGGGATCTTCAGGACACTGCTCGGAAGGGCCGAGAAGGCCGCCGAGCGTGCCGCTGAGAAGGCCGCGCAGAAGGAGATGGGAGATACGATTGGCTGCTAGCCGCGACCGCCTCGTGATCGGAACCCGGGGGAGCAAGCTCGCTTTGTGGCAATCAAACTACATCAAGGGCCGCATCGAGGAAGCCACGGGGGCCACTGTCGAGCTGAAGATCATCAAGACGACTGGTGACAAGATCCTTGACGTGCCGCTCGCGAAAGTGGGCGGCAAGGGCCTTTTCACCAAGGAACTCGAGGTGGAACTACTCGCGGGCACCGTCGATCTGTGCGTCCACTCGATGAAAGACGTACCCACCGAGCTTCCCGAAGGCTGCGTCATCGCCGCCACACCTGAGCGTGTTGACCCGCGTGACGTCATCGTGAGCGGGCCGGGCGGCTATAATCTTGAGACGCTGCCGCACGGCGCGCGGCTCGGCACGTCGAGTTTGCGTCGCAGAAGTCAGACCGTCGCGCTCCGTCCCGACCTTGAGATCGTCGATGTGCGCGGCAACCTTGACACGCGCATGCGCAAAGCCGAAGAGGGCGAGGTCCACGCGGTGATTCTCGCATCGGCAGGCATTACGCGCATGGGCTGGGCGGATAGGATCTCCCACTACATCTCCCCGCAGCAGATGGTTCCGGCGGTGGGACAGGGCGCTATCGCCGTGGAGATCCGTGAAGACGACTCATTCATGACCGAAGTCTGTCACGCTCTCAATCACCCCGAGACCTTCACGTGTATCACCGCCGAGCGCGTGGTGATGCGCACGCTCGAGGGCGGGTGTCAGGTGCCCATCGGTGCATACGCGCGCTTTGAAGGGGATGAACTTGTCATGGACGGCCTCGTCGGCTCGGTCGACGGCGCGAGAATCGTCCGCGAACGTGTCTGTGGTGCAGTAGACGATCCGGTGGGTCTCGGACACGCGATGGTCGCACGTCTGCGGGAGCTCGGCGCCGGGTCGATCCTCGCCGAGATTCGCGCAGCTGACGATGTTGATGGCCTGCTCAAGACCTGAGGAGCGGTTAGCGTGAGTGACAGCCGACCCACACGCGGAGCGTCGTCGGCGCGCGAGGGCTTGCCGCTTGCCGGTCGAACGGTAGTCGTCACTCGCGCACGTCACCAGGTTCGTGAACTCGCATCAGCGCTCGAGGAACGTGGTGCCGAGGTCCTCGAGTTTCCGGTGATCAAGACGCTCGACCCTGAAGACTGGGCGCCTGCCGACGAGGCTATCGTCAACCTGACCGTCTACGACTGGGTGGTCTTCACCTCCGCAAACGCGGTCCACCGGTTCTTTGAGCGCCTTGCGCTCTACGATCGTGACGCCCGAGCGCTCGCCGGCATCCGGGTCGCGGCGGTGGGACGCGCGACCGCCGACCATCTGCGGGGTCGCGGCATACGTGCCGACTACGTTCCGGGCGACTTTCGCGCGGAAGGGCTGATCGAGGGATTCTTCGACCGTGGCGTGGGCAAGAACTCGCGTGTGCTCATCCCGCGCGCTCTTGAGGCACGTGAAGTGCTACCTGAGACACTGCGAGAGCGGGGTGCGCGCGTCGACGTCGTGCCGGTGTACCGCACCGTCACGGGCGAAGGGAACCCCGCCACCCTGGAGCGCATGGCCGACGGAGGGATCGACGTCGTGACGTTCACCTCGCCCTCGACATTCCGCGGTTTCCTGACGTTGATCGAGGGCACTGCGGCGCGTGATGTTCTTACGGCGGCGGCGCTCGCGTCAATCGGTCCTGTCACTTCGGATGCCGTACGTGAACTTGGCAGCGAGGTCGATATCGAGGCCGATCCTTACACGGTCGCCGGACTCGTCGATGCGATCTGCCGGTATTTCTCGGCAGGCGCGTGTGCGGGAACCGGCGGCGATACAGGCATGTCCGACGGTGGGGCGGAACGTTGACAACGCGCGTGCGCGCGGGGATACTCGTGCCTGCTCCGGAGGCCGTGAGGCGCGGAGTCATCCGTGGGGATGTAGCTCAGCTGGGAGAGCGCTGCGTTCGCAACGCAGAGGTCGGCGGTTCGAGCCCGCTCATCTCCACCAACTACGGTCTGGCCGGGGCGGTTCGCGCGATATCGTGCGGGTCGCCCCGTTGCGTACGTACGGTAGACCCCGCGGCCAGCGTCCGCAGGGTTATGTGAGGGCGAAGCTGAAGGAGGCTACACTTCGATGATCGGGGCTCAGTCGGATTTCGCGGTGCGGTTCCAGGAGTTTGTGTTCTACGCGGGGCCGATCGTGCAGATGCTGTACTGGATTGTCGTCGCGGGCGCTGCACTCTACGCGGTGTTGCTGCTGCGACGCCACATGAGCGCGCACTTTGCGGGGGGCAAGGAGCTTCCCGGAGCATCCCGGTCACCCGCACCAGAAACGGCTCCGGTGTCCGTCGACGAGTTTGTCGAATAGCGGCCACCCGGGCACCTGGAACCTGGCACCCGGCCACCTGGCTACCTACCTCAGAGGAGGCAGTCTCCATGGAGTTTCCCGCATACCGCCCCCGCCGGCTACGCTCACGTGAGGCATTGCGCTCAATGGTGCGCGAGAACACGCTTGAGCCCAGCGACCTCATCTACCCGCTGTTCATCAAGCCTGGCACTGGGTTGCGTGACGAGGTCACTTCGATGCCAGGCGTCTACCAGCTCACCATCGACCAGCTCCCCGCGGAGATCGATGAGCTCAAAGGGCTCGGGATCCCGGCCGTCATCCTATTCGGCCTGCCGGAGACCAAAGACGAGGCGGGCAGCGGAGCGTACGCCGCAGATGGCATCGTTCAGCGGGCGATTCGCGCGATCAAGGCTCACGATCCCGAGTACTACGTGATCACCGACGTCTGCATGTGCGAGTACACCAGCCACGGGCACTGCGGCGCGCTCGACGAACATGGATGCGTGATCAACGACGTCACCCTCGAGATGCTGGCGAGCACGGCGCTCAGTCACGCCGAGGCAGGCGCTGACATGGTCGCCCCGAGCGACATGATGGACGGGCGGGTGGCCGCTATCCGTACCGCGCTCGACACCGAGGGCTATGCGAACATCCCCATCATGAGCTACTCGGCCAAGTACGCCTCGGCATATTACGGCCCGTTCCGTGACGCGGCGGATTCGGTTCCCACCTTTGGTGATCGTCGCGCCTACCAGATGGATCCCGCCAACTCCGACGAAGCGATTCGCGAAGTTGCGCTCGACATAGGCGAGGGTGCGGACATCGTGATGGTCAAGCCGGCGCTTGCCTACATGGACATCATTCGCCGAGTGAAAGATGAGTTTGGCTATCCGACCGCCGCCTACAACGTGAGTGGCGAGTACGCGATGGTGAAGGCCGCTGCGCGAAACGGCTGGATCGATGAGCGTCGCGTGGTGCTTGAGACACTGCTTGGCTTCAAGCGCGCCGGCGCGGATATGGTACTCACGTACCACGCGAAGGACGCGGCGAGGTGGCTTGCCGAGACCTAAGCGTGGCCTCAGGATCCGGGTCGAGCCCGCACGATCGTGACCGGTCCGATTGGCCCTATTATTGCGAAGTGGTGTGCGCGTCGCGTCCAATCGAAGGGAACCGCCGAGTATGGCCGACAATGTAGGGAACGCGGATGCTCGTCCAGACCTCGATCTCGAAGAGGGCTTCGGGTCTGCGGGCGAAGGCACGCTTACCGAGCAGGAGATCGCTGACGCCGAGGCGCCATGCGGCGGCGTGGGAATCGGCATTCCGATGGGGGCTGGTCATCCCGGCGGCGTGCCGGTCGATCCAGTTGGAGGCCATCCGGGTTCCCACCCTGGCGGACGCCAGCGTCACGGCGGCGCGCGGAGTGTTGGCTTCCGGCCCGGAGGCGGCCCGCAGGCGATCGCGTATCACGAACGGACGGGCATCAAGGCACCCCGAATCATCGCGTGGGAGATCACGCGCTCGTGCAACCTGAGCTGTGTTCACTGCCGAGCCGCCGCCGAGTTTGGCCACTACCCCGGTGAGCTTTCGCTCGAGCAGATCAAGAGCGTTATCGACAACATCGTCACGATCTCAAACCCGATCATCATCCTCACTGGCGGGGAACCGCTCATGAGGCCCGACATCTGGGAGATTGTCGACTACTGTCACGAGATGGGCGCCATGCCCGTCATCGGAACCAACGCCACCATGATCACCGACGAGATCGCGGCCAAGATGGCAGCACATCGCATCCCGCGCATCTCGGTCTCGATCGATTTTCCCACAGCCGAGGGGCACGACACGTTTCGCGGGCAGGCGGGGTGCTTCGACCAGTCGGTCGAGGGCATCAGGATCGCGAAACGTCACGGGGTGGGCGTTCAGGTCAACACGACGGTCACCAAGCTCAACGCCGACAAGATCGAAGAGATCCACGACCTCGCGGAGTCGCTCGATGTCGACGCGTTCCACATCTTCATGCTCGTTCCGACGGGTCGCGGGTCCGAGCTGCTCGAACAAGAGCTTCCTCCCGATGAGTACGAGCGCGTTCTCACGTGGGCGTATCATCGGCAAAAGACGAGTCCGCTACACTTCAAGCCCACCGACTCCCCACACTACTACCGCATCATCCGTCAGCTCGCGAAGGCCGAAGGCAAGAAGGTCACGCGCGAGGAGTATGGCCTCGACGCGATGACGCGCGGGTGCCTCGGCGGTATCACGTTTTGCTTCATCAGTCACGTGGGCGACATCCAGCCGTGCGGGTACTTCGATATGCAGCTGGGCAACGTGAAAGAGAAGCCGTTTTCCGAGATATGGACGGAAAGCAAGGTCTTCAACGACCTTCGTGACTACTCATTGCTCAAAGGCAAGTGTGGCGCGTGCGAGTACAAGGCGGTGTGCGGCGGGTGCCGTGCGCGAGCGCTCGAGCTCACGGGAGACTACCTTGCGGCTGAGCCGTACTGCGTATACGAACCGCCCGGCTGGACCGGGGAGTGCGAACAGGCGTAGGGAGTCTGGATGGGTGCGTTCGAGCGGTCGGCGACAGCGGCGTCTAGAGGGCTACTGGTTCTTGTTCTCCTCGTAGCGCTCACACCCGCCGCTGGCGCGTATGGTGCTGATGCGCGCGCTGGGTCGCGCGAGCCAGGCACCGAAGCGAAGGGACAGCATCCGCGGGAAGGACGAGAGTCCGAGGGTGTCAGAGCCGACGAGTATGTTGAGGGAGAAGTGCTCGTCCGCTTCAGGAGGGGGGTCAGCTCGGCGGTTCGTGGGCGGGCGCACTCCGTTGCGGGCGGCGCGCGGATCCGTTCGTTAGCGGCTGCGCGTGACTTGGAGCTCGTGAGGCTTCCGCCGGGCATGAGTGTGTCCAAGGCGGTTGTCGCGTACGGCACGCAACTTTCGGTAGAGTACGCCCAGCCAAACTACCGGAAGCGTAAGGCGGGAACGTACCCGGACGATCCGCGTTTCTCCCAGTTGTGGGGGTTGCGTAACACCGGGCAGACGGGGGGTGCTGCAGGCGCGGACATCGACGCTGCCGGTGCGTGGGATATCACGGCCGGGTCGAGCGCCGTTGTCGTCGCCGTCCTCGATACCGGGATCGACTACAACCATCCGGATTTGGCCGGGAACATGTGGGTGAATCCCGGGGAGATCGCCGGTAACGGTCTGGACGATGATCGTAATGGCTACGTCGACGACGTCCACGGCGTGAACACCATCAATGCTACGGGCGATCCTTTCGACGACGACCCCGGGGGCCACGGCACGCACTGCGCGGGAACGGTTGGGGCGGTTGGCGGGAACGGGCTCGGCGTGACGGGAGTGAATTGGGACGTCTCGCTCATGGCGGTGAAGATGCTCGATTCATCTGGCGCGGGTACGACGGCGTCAGCGGTAGAGGCGTTTCACTACGCGGCCGCGAACGGCGCGGCCGTCATCTCGAACTCGTGGGGAGGCGGCTACCCGTTCGACCGGGCCGAGTACGATGCGATAGCCGCCATCGACGCACTGTTTGTATTCGCGGCGGGCAACGCCGGCACGAATAACGATGGCGCGGCACCGTTCTACCCAGCGTCGTATGACCTGCCCAACATCATCTCGGTTGGCGCATCGGACCACAACGACGCGCGTGCAAGCTTCTCAAACTATGGAGCGGCGTCCGTCGATGTGTTCGCGCCTGGTGTCGATATCCTGAGCACGGTGCCAGGCTCGCCCGTCACGCTGGCGCCGGACATCGCTCAGACGCTGTATGCGACCGGGTTCGACACAGCGGCAGGTTGGAGCTTCACGGGACCAGGGATGTTTGTGAATGCGCCGTGGGCGCTCAGCACGGTGGCATACACTTCGGCGCCGTCGAGCATCGCCCACTTGGGATACCGGAATAGCGAGGCCGCATTCGCCGACTCTCCGCCCGTGGACTGCTCCACGGCGCCCGCGGTTTTCCTGAACGCTCGGGTGCGCTACGACATCGAGCATGAGTGGGATTGGCTCAGCGCGTGGGTGTGGAACGGCTCGGCGTGGCACCTGGTGGACATGAAGAGCGGCTCTTCGGGCGGAGTGTTTCAGGATTGGTGGATAGACATCACGCCGTGGGCGGCGGGCAGGAGCGGCGTTGTCGTGTCGTTCTATCTGTCTGCCGACGAGTCGATCGACTCCACCTCGGGCTACGAGGGAGTCTATGTCGATGACGTCAGGGTTGTGGTACCGGCCGAGACGGGCGGGTCTCTCTCGGAGCGCGATCACACTAATGCATACAAGACGATGAGCGGCACCTCGATGGCGGCGCCGCACGTCGCGGGGATCGCCGCGCTCCTGCTCTCAGTCGATCCGGCCGCGGACGCCGTCAGGCTTAAAGACACCATCCTTGACTCGGCTGAACCTCGCCCATCTCTTGCGGGCTTGTGCGTCATGGGAGCGCGGGCCGATGCGCGCTCGGCGCTGGCGGCTGTCGTTGGCGAAGGGCCGCCGGTCACGGTCGTGTCGGGCGTGCCTGATGGATGGAGCAACCAGATAGCGACGGTCACCCTTGCGGTTCCCGATGCCTGGCCTGGGGTCACCACGTACCGCCGCTGGTACCGCACGGACACGCTCCCGACCCCGTTCATGGGAGTCACGCCACCGGTTCAGCGCGTGTTCTTTGTGAGTGCGGAGTGGAGGCTCGACTTCTACTCGCAAGACGCGTTTGGCCGCACGGAAGCTGAGCGCGGTGTCACGGTGCGTATCGACCGGACGACGCCGGGCACGGCGACATCGGCCAACGGGAAGACCTTCGAGGGACGGGCGAGTATCTTGCTGGTTCGAAACGACCAGCATTCAGGTATCGCCACGACGCACTGGAAGCTCGACGGGGGCCCATGGCAGATAGCCGGCCCCGCCGATCCGGTCGTCATCGAGGCGACTGGGAAGGGCGCACATATCCTCCAGTACTACTCGACGGATAACGCTGGCAACGTCGAGCCTGGGAGAGGCGCCACTTTCACGATCACCACGGCTTTCGATGAGATCGCCGGCGACGACAGGGTGGGCACCGCGGTCGCCGCTTCGTTGTCAGCGTTCCCAGATGGCGCCGAAACGGTTGTGATAGCGACTGCGCTAAACTGGCCCGACGCCCTCGGCGGGACCGCGCTCGCTGGCGCTCTCGGGGGACCGGTCTTGCTCGTGAACACGTCGTCGCTTCCGGCGGCGACCGCATCCGAGATCACCCGGCTAGGCGCGAAGAAGGCGGTGATCGTGGGAGGTACCGCGGCCGTGGGCGATGAGGTGGCCGAATCGCTGCGCGCCGTGCTCGGTCCAAACGGCGCCGTTGAGCGAGTGGCGGGCGACGATCGCTACGAGACCGCTGACGAGGTCGCGTCGCGTGTCATTGCCGCTGCGAACGCCTCTGGAGGCTGGGACGGTACGATCCTCGTCGCGACCGGCGCCAACTTTCCCGACGCGCTTTCGGCGGCACCTCTCGCGGCCGCTAACGCGTGGCCGATCGTGCTCGCGCATCCCGCGCACGGCCTGCTGCCCACGACCCGAAGTGTGATGGCAGGCGTCGATCGTGCGTTCGTGCTCGGAGGGACAGGAGCCGTAAGCGCCGTCACCGAGTCGGGTTTGCGTGACCTGCTCGGAGCCGGGGGGACCGTTAAGCGCCTCGGTGGCGGGGACCGGTGGGACACAGCCGTGAAGGTGGCCGAGTGGGCCGTCGCCAACGAGTCGTTCACGTGGGACGGTGTCGCGCTCACCAACGGCCACAACTTCCCCGACGCGCTTGCTGGCGGTGTTTTGCAGGGTGAGCGTCGCAGCGTGATGTTGCTGACCGCGCCCGCCACGTTGAGTCCCCCTACAGCCGCCGCCATCGGAAACTACAAGGCCGCGATAGGGCGAGCGACGTTCCTGGGCGGGACGAGCGCTATCTCTGACGGGGTGCGCGCCACTGTGCGCACGTTGTTGGAGTAGGCCGCCGCGAATGCGCGCCGACCGTGTAGAATACGAAAACGTGCGTCACCGCGTGAGCGCGGCGGCGCGACAGGTTTCCACACTCCTAAGGAGCGACGTTACCCATGCGTGACATCACCAACTCCCATCACATGTTCGCGGCGGCCTGCGCGTTGATCCCCGGTGGCGTCAACTCGCCGGTGCGCGCGTACAAGAGCGTGGGCATCGAGCCGCGCTTCGTCGCCAAGGCGAAGGGATCGCGTATCTGGGACATCGAGGGCCGCGAGTACGTTGATTTCGTGGCGTCGTGGGGACCGATGATCCTCGGACACGCGCCCGAGACGGTCCTTGACGCGGTCCGCAACCAGTTGGAGCTTGGCACGAGCTATGGGGCGCCCACCTGTGCCGAGGTTGCCCTGGCCGAGAAGATCGCCGCCGTCGTGCCCAGTATCGAGGAGGTCCGCATGGTCTCCTCGGGCACCGAGGCGACCATGAGCGCGATTCGTCTCGCCCGCGGTTATACCGGGCGAGAGAAGTTCATCAAGTTCGACGGCAACTATCACGGTCACTCAGACTCACTGCTCGTGGCCGCAGGCTCTGGACTGCTCACACTCTCCATCCCCGGCACGCCGGGTGTGACTGAGGGCGCGGCGAAAGACACGGTGGTGGTGCCCTACAACGACCTTGATGCGGTACGTGAGGCGCTGGAAGCCAACTCCGGCGAGGTCGCGGCGATCATCGTCGAGCCGATCGCTGGCAACATGGGCGTCGTGCCGCCGCGTGCCGGCTTCCTCGAAGGGCTGCGTGCGCTCTGCGACGCGCACGGCACGGTACTCATTTTCGACGAGGTGATCACCGGCTTTCGGGTGGCGCTTGGGGGTGCGCAGGAGCTCTACGGCGTGACGCCCGATCTCACCACCCTCGGCAAGATCATCGGCGGCGGGTTCCCGGTGGGCGCCTTTGGCGGCAGGCGCGAGATCATGGAGCACCTCGCTCCAGTCGGCCCGGTATACCAGGCGGGCACGCTTTCCGGCAACCCGGTGGCGATGGTCGCCGGACTCGCCACCATCGAGGCGCTCTCCGCTCCGGGCGTCTACGAGGAGCTCGACCGCAAGGGTAAGCGTATCGCCGATGGACTCTGCCGAGCGTCGGGCAGCGCGGCGATCCACACCTCGTGCAACCGCGTGGGGTCGATGGCGTGCATGTTCTTCACGCACCTCGAAGTCTCCAACTGGGCAACGGCGTCTACGAGCGACACTGAGCGCTACGCCGCGTACTTCCGGGGCATGCTCGACCGCGGCTTCTGGCTCGCGCCGAGTCAGTTCGAGGCGACATTCGCCTCGCTCGCGCATACCGATGAAGAGCTCGACGCATTCGTCGCGGCCGCAACCGAAGTGCTTGCCGAGATCTAGCGCGCCGCCCTGCAACTCGATATGGAAACGGAGTCTGTGTGATGAAGGCCATCATCCCGGCGGCGGGTCTTGGGACGCGCTTCCTGCCGGTGACCAAGTCGCAACCCAAAGAGATGCTTCCGGTAGTCGACAAGCCGGTCATCCAGTACGTGGTCGAAGAGGCGGTCGCCGCCGGGGCCGGCGAGATCCTTCTCGTCACCGGCCGGGGCAAGCGCGCCATCGAAGATCACTTCGACCGGTCCATCGAGCTTGAGGAGTTGTTGGAGTCGAGTGGGGATACCACGAAACTCCGTCAGGTACGGCTGATCTCCGATCTCGCTGAGGTCTTCTACGTGCGCCAGAAGAAGCCAAAGGGTCTTGGACACGCCGTTGGCTGCGGCGCTCCGTTCACGGCGGACGAACCGTTCTTTGTCATGCTCGGCGACGTGATTGTGCCTGACAACAGCTGTCTGCCGCAGTTGAGCAAGGTCCACGCGCGCTACGGGGGCTCGGTCATCGCGGTCGAGGAGGTCGCGCCGGAGCTTGTCTCGCGCTATGGCGTCATCGCGGGAACCGAGGTGGAGCCCGGCGTCTACAAGCTCACCGACCTTGTCGAGAAGCCGCCCGCCAACGAGGCGCCGAGCAACCTTGCGATCTTTGGCCGATACCTGCTCACGCCACGCTTGATGGAGCTACTGCCGGGAACCAAGCCGGGGCGGGGCGGCGAGATCCAGCTTACCGACGCGATCAGGGAACTCTTACGCGAACAGGAAGTGTTCGCGGTCAAGATGGAGTCGCGCGGGTACGACACTGGCAACGTGCTCTCGTGGCTCGAGGCCAATGTGGCGCTTGCGTTGGAGCGCGAGGAACTCGCCGATCTTCTGCGCGAGCGAGTGAGTGAAATCTGTAAGTGCGGGTAGGAGGTGAGATCGATCTGGTAGGGGCTATTGTCCAAACGATGCGTCCCCGTCAATGGACCAAGAACCTCATCGTGTTCGCGCCCCTGATCTTTTCGGGGCACATCCAGGATGTCGGCGCGATTCTCGCGAGCGTGGTCGCGTTTGGCGTTTTCTGTCTGGCATCCGGCGCTGCCTATCTCCTCAACGACGTGCGTGACGCGCACGCGGACAGCCTTCACGATGTCAAGCGTACCCGCCCTGTGGCGTCCGGAGAGCTTCCGGCCACCGTGGCGGTCGCCTCGGCGATAGTGATCGCGGTGCTTGCCGTCGCGGTCGCGTTCGCGCTGGCGCGGCCGGTTGGCGTGATGACGCTCGGATACCTGGCCCTGCAAAACGCCTACACGTTCGGCCTCAAGCACCAGGTCATCCTCGACGTGATGTCCATCTCGGCCGGATTCATCATCCGTGCCGCAGCTGGTGCGGCGGCGGTAAGCGTCGCCGCTTCTCCCTGGCTCTACATGTGCGCGGCACTTCTCGCGCTGTTTCTCGGCTTTGGCAAGCGTCGTCACGAGCTGCTCATGGCCGAGGACACCGTGGGCAGTCACCGCGCCGTACTCGACGACTACTCGCCGCACCTTCTCGATGTGCTTGTCGCGACGGCGACCTCGGCAACGATCATCGCGTACTCCCTCTACACGTTCTTCTCGCCTACCGCCGCCGAGCACGACTACCTCATGCTCACGATTCCGTTCGTGGTGTATGGGGTGCTTCGCTACGTGTTCCTCATGTACAAGCACAATCTCGGAGGCAGTCCGGAAGAGATACTGCTTACCGATGTCCCGCTCATCATCACCATCCTGGCGTGGCTCGCCACGGCGTCAGTCGTCATCTACCTGACCTGACAGCGAACGACCGGCAACCGACGGACCTGCGCTAGAAGAACCGCTTCGCCAGGCCGAGGACACCTTGCTTCCACGGCACCCGGTGCGAGACTCCGCTTGCGCCCTTAAACTCGTTGAGGTGCGCGACGTACCACTCGTAGTTGCGCACGAGCGCGTCCTTGTTCGAGTAGCGTGGCTGCCAGCCGAGTACATGCTTGGCCTTGTCGATCGAGACGAACGAGTCTTTCGAGGCGGTTTCGTAGACCCACTTGTAGAGTGGCGAGAGGTTGAGCGCCTCGAGCAGACGCAGGGTCCAGATCATCGGCGCGGCAGGAAAGCCGCGGATCTTCTTGCCGTGCCCGGCGTGGTCGAGGACGGCCTGGTAGTCTTCGCGCATCGTGGCGAACTCCTCGGCCCCGATGTTGAAGGTGTCGTTGACAACATCGCGGTCGAGAGTGCAGCACAGGTAGATGGCGCTGCACAGATCCTCGACGTCGAGAAGTTGGTAGCGGTTGTTGCCGTTGCCGATCATAGGGAAGCCGTGGCCGGTATGGGCCCAGTCGTAGAGGAGTGCGAACACGCCGAGGCGCTCCGGGCCGATGAAGCTCTTGGGACGGATGATCGGCACGCACATGCCGCGCTCGCGGAACTCTAGGCAGACCTCCTCCGCGGCGATCTTGGCTTCCCCGTAGGGGCCCACGCCCACGAGCGGGTCGTTTTCGAGCAGCGGGTGGTGGTCGGGGATGCCGTAGACGGCGGTCGAGGAGATCATCACAAAGCGGTCGACGCCTTCCGAATGCGCCGCTTCGAGCAGGATTTTGGTGCCGTCGACGTCGGTTGAGAAGATGTCTTGAGGCGAGTAGAGGGGAAGGGCGGCTGCGGCGTGGACGACTATGTCGACGCCGCGCATCGCCCGCCGCACGACATCCGGATCACGGATATCGCCGGAAATCGCATCAACGCGGTCGGCGCAGTCATCGTAGTTGAACTCGATAAGGTCAAGCGATCGGATGGTGTGATCGCGTTCGAGCAGGTAGCGAATCAGATTGATGCCGAGGAAGCCTGAGCCTCCGGTGATAAGGTAGCGCATCAGCCTCCCAGCGCCTCCCGCAGCACGTTTGCCACGGCGCTCTGTTGCTCGCGCGTGATTCCCGGGAAGCACGGAATCGCGAAGGTCTGCTCGGAAACTCGTTCTGCTACTGGTAGCGAGCCCTCGGCGTACCCGAGGTATGCGAACGCCTCTTGGTGATGGAGCGCGCGAGGGTAGTACGCCGCGCCGCCAATGCCAGCTTGGGTGAGCGCGGCAATGAGCCGGTCCCGCTCGGGGGAGGCCACGATGTAGAGGTGGTACACGCTCTCACCAAAGTCGCGCACGGCCGACAGTGTGAGTGGCAATCCGGCGAGTAGCTCGTCGTAGATAGCCGCCGCGGTGCGGCGCTCGGCGTTCCATCTGTCCAGGTGCGGCAGTTTGATGCGCAGGATCGCGGCCTGCAGCGCGTCGAGTCGCGAGTTCACGCCAACCGCGTCATGGAAGTACTTCACCGTGGTGCCGTGATTTGCCATCTTGCGGCACGCCGCGGCGATCTCACCGTCATCGGTCGTGATGATTCCGCCGTCCCCTGCGCATCCGAGGTTCTTGCTCGGGAAGAACGAAAATGCCGCCACGTCGCCGAGTGATCCGGCGCGCGCGTCGCGATAGGTGGCTCCTATCGCCTGACACGCGTCTTCCACGACTCGGAGTCCGTGCGCCGCGGCGATATCGCGCAGCGGATCCATGTCCGCGCACTGTCCGAAGATGTGCACGGGCATGATCGCCCGGGTGCGCTCGGTGATCGCGGCCTCAATGCGCGTGACGTCGATGTTGTAGGTGTCCGGTTCGATGTCGACAAACACCGGCACAGCGCCCACGTGGGCGATCGCCTCGGCTGTCGCGATGAAGGTGAACGGTGTTGTGATGACCTCGTCGCCAGCCCGAATGTCGAGTGCGTGCATGATGAGGAAGAGCGCATCGGTTCCGTTGCCGCATGCAACGGCGTGCGAGGTGCCACAGTACTCGGCGATCTCGGCTTCGATCCCGATCACGTGCGGTCCGCCGATGAATCCCGCAGTCGACATGACCTCGCTGATCGCGGCGTCGAGCTCTGGCTTGAGTTCGAGGTACTGCGCGCGCAGGTCAAGCAGTGGAATGGCCACGTTAAGAACTCCTTGTCATCGCCGTCACTGGTTTTCGAGTAGCTCGTCGTGAGGCACTTCGCGGATAGCGCGAGCTGGGACACCCATCACGACAGTGCGTGCGGGCACGTCGCGCGTGACCACGGCGCCGGTGGCCACGAAGGCGTCCTCGCCGAGCTCGACGCCTGGCAGGATGTGCGCCCCGCCGCCAACACGCGCTCCGCGCCGTATCGTGCACCCGCGCATGAGCTCGAGGCGTCGCTCGGTCCGGCCCATAAAATTGTCGTTAGTGGTGACAACCATTGGTGCGATGAAGACGTCTTCCTCGATCGTCACGTACGCGGTGATGTACGCGCCGGACTGGATGCGCGTGCGCGCGCCTATCGTCGTGTCGTTCTCGACGGTGACACCGCGTCCCACGACCACCTGATCGCCGATCACGCACCGCTCGCGTACTCCGGCGTTGTCACCCACCACACATCCGTCGCCAAACGTGGAGCCGGCCATAAGCACCGTGTGCGAACCGATGCGGCACCCGGCACCGAGCACCACCCCTGGGAGCTCCCCGCCCTTGGCCGTCGAGCCTGCGGCGAGCGCGGGCCGCTTGCCTACGATAGCGAAGTCAGCGATGACGCACTCTTGGCCGATGTGCGCCCCCTCGCAGATGGTCACGTGGTTGCCTATCACCGACCCGCACTCGATCGTCACACCGGACTCGACCACCACCCATCTGCCAAAGCGCACATCCGCCGAGACGCGAGAGGTAGGACCGATGGCGACACTGGGGGAGCAGGCGTCAGCTGGTTGATATGTGCGCGGGTCAGACATCGGGAGTCTCCGTTCGGGTCATCAGGAGGAGGTGCGTTCGATCGTTACGGGCATACCGCCGCCGGCAATCGAGGTGTCGGCCGCTTCCAGTACGCGTACTACCTCAAGGCCGCTCGCGCCGTCGCTTCTCGGCCGGGAACCGGTCCGGCAGCATTCGAGGAAGTGCGTCATCTCGGCGGCGAGCGGTTCGGACATCTTCACGTACGGCGCGATGATGTCGCCAAAGCGCAGCGTCAGATCCTCGCCGTACGCGAGCGCGCCGGTGGGGGCGACACCCTTGTCGTAGATCCAGATCTTCTCGGTGGCCTCCATGTCGTCGAAGACGAGCATCTTTTTGGTGCCTACGACCGTGAGTCGGCGAACCTTGTGCGGGTCAAGCCAGCTTACGTGGATGTTGGCCATCTTGCCGCTCGGAAAACGCAATGTCGCAAATACCACGTCTTCGATTCCGTCGCGCAGGTACGCCGCTCCTGACGCCGACACGCTTGAGGGCGCCTCGCCGAGCAGGTCGAGCACGACGCTGATGTCGTGGGGCGCGAGCGACCAAAACGAGTTCTCGTCGGCGCGCACCTTGCCCAGGTTCAGGCGCTGGGAGTAGACGTAGAGCACGTCGCCGAGATCACCGGATGCGAGGTAGTCGCGGATCCACTCAATGGCTCCGTGGTAGATCATCAGATGGCCCGCCATGAGCACCCGGTCTCTTGCCGCGGCAAGCTCGACGAGCGCCTCGGCGTCCGCCGAGGAGAGAGTGAGGGGTTTTTCAACGTAGCAGTGGAGACCGGCTTCGAGCACGCGTGTTGCGACCGAGGCGTGCGTTGGCGCTGGCGTCGCGATGACGACCGCCTCAAGGCCACAGGTCGCGAGCATCTCGTCGAGGTCAGCGACACCAAGCACGCCGGGGTGCGCGTCGCGCAGGCGCGAGCGGTGGGCGGGGGAGGCGTCGCACACCGCGCAAAGCTCAGCGTCCGGGAGCCGGTCGAGGTTGCGTACCAGGTTGGGGCCCCAATAGCCGTAGCCTACGACTCCTACGCGAACAGGCCGGGACTCCATGCGGTGCTCCTCCGGGCGGTGTGTGCGGACGGGCGGCGGGCGTGTCCCGTCGCCTTTCAGATTCTAGCGCATAGGTTGGCCGAGCGAAGGGCCTGTTACACTTGGCGCGCACGGTCACGATCCCGCAGTATCGCCCTTTTTCCGGCCAAAGTGGAGGTCTCGCACGGTGCGTATCGTCTCTGTTGTGGGCGCTCGTCCGCAGTTCATTAAGGCCGCACCGGTGTGCCGCGCGCTGCGCGGGGCGGGACACGACGAGATCCTCGTGCACTCCGGCCAGCACTACGACCACGGGATGTCACAGGTCTTCTTCGATGAGCTCGGAATTCCGGCTCCCGACCACAACCTGGAGGTGGGCGGGGGAGGCCATGGCCAGATGACGGGGCGGATGCTCGGGCTGCTTGAGGATCTGCTCATCGAGTTGGCCCCTGAGGCGGTACTCGTGTACGGCGACACCAACACGACGCTCGCCGCCGCTCTCGCCGCCGCCAAACTTTGCATCCCAGTGGCGCATGTCGAGGCGGGACTGCGCTCGTTTAACCGTACGATGCCCGAAGAGATCAACCGGGTGCTCACCGACCACGTCTCGGCGTGGCTCTTCTGTCCCACCGACACCGCCGTTGCAAATCTCGCCGCCGAGGGGATCGTGCACGGTGTGCATCAGGTGGGTGACGTCATGCTCGACACTGCGCGCCACTTCGCCGAGCGCGTAGACGCCGAGAAGGTCGTGGCGTCGTATGGTGTCGCGCCCGGTGAATACTACCTTGCGACGGTACATCGCGCCGCGACAACCGATGACCCTGTCATGTTGGCGGCGGTCGTTGCCGCGCTTGCCGCGCTCGACCGGCCGGTGCTGTGGCCCGTGCATCCGCGCACGCGGCGCGCGCTAGAAGCAAGTGCGAGTGATGTGCTGGCCGAGCCAACGAGAGCGGGCTCTTCGCTTCGCATCTTGGAGCCGCTGTCGTATCTCGACGCCAACGCACTGCTGCGTGGCGCTGCCGCGCTTCTCACGGACTCCGGCGGTATGCAAAAGGAGGCATATTTCCTTGGTGTGCCGTGTGTGACGCTCCGCGAAGAAACCGAGTGGGTCGAGACCGTGAGTGCGGGGTGGAACCGGCTCGCGGGTACGGATCCGGCGCGAATCGCCGCCGGGGTCGCCGAGGCTGTTGCCGCTGGCGTGGCGGCTCGGGACACCGCCGCATCCGAGCGCCCCGCCTTCTACGGCGATGGCAACGCCGCCGAGAAGATCGCTGCCGTGCTCTCCGAGGCGGGGCATGCGGGTGCGCGCGGTTGATTGCTGTGTGGCGTGGGAGGCCGTGTTGCGCACAGCCGTTCATCCAATTGAACCGCCTTTCGTCGCACAATGGTGACCGTACATACGATTTTCGGTTGGGCTTGCTAAAGTCTTCACTATTCAGTACCGAGTATCACAGCCGTTGGGGGACGGTGATTCTCGGCCTGTAAGATGGGCGCCTCGGCCGGGATGAGTCAGTGGCGCAACCCACCCAGACACGCAAGAGCCATGTAGGGGCTTGGCCGTTGCCTGGGGGCAGCGATGGCCGGCGACCGTTGTCTCAAGGGGGGAGCGTTCACCATGTTGTACGCACTCGTCCGGGGTATACAAGTATTCGCCATTCGTACTCGCGTTCACTGTCGAGTGCGCGGCCGTTCGCTCGTGCTCGCTGTCACACTCGCGCTCGCGACAACGGTTCTCGTCGCGCCGATGCCGGCACTTGCGAACAACGCCGGCGGTGCACCCGCGAACTCCGGCCTCACGAGTCCGGTGCTCAGGGTCGAGCCTGTAGCGGGTCATGAGACGTTGAGCCAACTCGCGTGGTCGACTCAGAGCGGGGCCGCTCAATACGAGGTGCAGTGCGCGCTCGACAATCTATTCCGGCCCAACAGACTCACCGGTTCGGTGCGACTCGATGCGGCTACCAGCCGCTACCGCTTCGGTGGCCTCAGGCCGGGCACCACCTACTTCTACCGGGTCCGAGCGGTCGCTCCGGACGGCAGGACCAATGGTCCATGGTCAAACGTCGTCTTTTTCATCGATGGCAAAACACATGACGGCGCTAATCGACCGATCGCGGTTGCCGGTACAGGGTATGAGACGTGGATTCACGTGCCCATCACCCTCGACGCGCGGCTCTCACATGATCCCGACGGCACCATCGCGAAGTACGAGTGGGATCTCGATGGGGACGGTGTGTACGACGTCACCACCATCGAACCCACTGTCGTTCACACGCCGACCAAGCCTGGTAACCGAAAGGTACACCTCCGGGTGACCGACAACTCCGGCCACACCGCCACCGACCGCACCTTCGTGAAGGTGCGCTACGACGCGTTCCCACCCACGGCGGTCATTGTCGGCCCGGTTGAGGCCACTGTGGGAGATCTCGTGTTCTTCGACGGCTCGCTGAGCCGCGACAACGAGGGCTTCATTCAGAGCTACTCGTGGGACTTTGCCGCTGATGGCGAGTACGAGCACACTTCGCTCCTGCCCACGTGTCAGTACACTTTTTTCGTGCCAGGCGAGTGGGTCGTGCGCCTGGACGTGCGCGACGCCAACGGTAATGTGGGCACGGCGTACCATACGATCCTCGTGACGCAGCCTACCGAGTTTCCGCCCGCTGCTCCCACCGGTCTTGTCGCCGCAGACACACCCGACGACGACAACGGGTCCATCACGCTTTCGTGGAACGCCAACGCCGAGACAGATCTGCTCGGCTACCGCATCTACCGCGGGATGAGCGCGGACGGACCGTTCATGCAGGTGGCCGACGCCGTGTCCAACAACTTTGTCGACACGGGGCTCTTCGACGGAGCAACGTACTACTACCACGTGATCGCGTACGACGCTGTTGGTCTCGAGAGCCCGCCGAGTAACACCGTGAGCGCAGTCCCAGTCGATGATCTCGCGCCGACTGCACCCGCTTACATCTTCGCCGAGGACGTCGCCGGTGACGAGAGCGGACAGGTCGTGGTCTCCTGGCTCGCGAGCGTCGCACGCGACCTCGCCGGCTATGTGGTCACCGTGGTCGATCCGCTGGGGACCGTCATCGCGAACGCCGACGTGGGTATCGCGACCAGCCACACCTTCGAGGGGCTCGACAATGGCGTCACCTACATGTTCACCGTACGGGCCTACGATGACGCCGGCAACTTCTCCGCGCTGAGCGACAAAGTGTACGCGGCCCCGGTCGATGACGTCGCGCCCGCCGCGCCTACGGATGTGAGCGTACTTGCCCCTGAGGGTGGCTCAGCGCTCACTATCCGCTGGAGCGGGAGCGATTCGGCAGATGTCGCCGGGCAGCGGCTCTATCGCGACGGAGCGCCGATCGCTGAGTTGGCCGCAGATGTGCGGGATTATGACGACCTCGGCGTCGAAAATGGAGTCGAGTACGCGTACCACGTTGAGGCGTATGACACCTCCGGTAACGTGAGCGAGCCGAGCAATAAAGCGACCGGTAGGCCGCACGACGCGCTCATGCCTGGCGCACCCGAGCTCTCGCCCATCGGCGTTCCCGTCGAGGGTGGCGCGCTTGAGCTGACGTGGCGTCCAAGCGACGTCGGGCAGACCATTGGATTCGCTGTCTACCGCGACGGCGGACTTGTGACAGAGATCAACGATTTGGGACGCGTGTGGCATATCGACACGGGCCTGATCAACGGAACCTCATACGCGTATCACGTGGTTGCATACGGCCCTGAGGGCCGCGTCTCCCAGCCCAGCAATACCGTGAACGGCGTACCGTCAGACACCGTGCCCCCCGCCGTTCCCGTTGGGCTTTCGGCTGCGGACACTCCCGACGACGAGGGCGGGGCTATCGACCTCGCCTGGACGGCTAACACCGATGACACCGCAGGCTACCGCATTTACCGTGACGGGGTGCTCGTTGCCGATGCCGCGGGCGCAGGCGCCACCACCTTTACCGACTCAGGACTCACAAATGGTGCCGCCTACACCTACACGGTGACCGCCTACGACGCCGCAGGCAACGAGAGCGCGCCGAGTGCGTCCGCAAACGCCGTCTCCGCCGACAATCTCGCGCCCGAAGCGCCTGAATTCCTGCACGTGGCCCCGCTCGCCGAGGGAGGCGCGATCGTCCTTACGTGGAGCGGGAGTGTTTCGCCCGACACCGCAGGCTACCGCATTTACCGTGGCGGGGTGCTCGTTGCCGATGCCGCGGGCGCAGGCGCCACCACCTTTACCGACTCAGGGCTCACGAACGGTGTCGCCTACACCTACACGGTGACCGCCTACGACGCCGCAGGCAACGAGAGCGCGCCGAGCGCGCAGGTTACAGGAACTCCGGCAGACACCGTGCCCCCCGCCGCGCCCGTTGGGCTTTCGGCTGCGGACACCCCTGACGACGTGGGCGGTGCGATCGATCTCGCCTGGACGGCTAACACCGATGACACCGCAGGCTACCGCATTTACCGTGACGGAGTGCTTGTTGCCGATGCCGCGGGCGCAGGCGCCACCACCTTCACCGACTCAGGACTCACAAACGGCGTCACCTACACCTACACGGTGACCGCCTACGACGCCGCAGGCAACGAGAGCGCGCCGAGCGCGCCCGTAAACGCCGTCGCATATATCAACTTGGACGTTATCGCGCCAACGGTGCCAGGGAGCTTAAAGGCGTTGCCCGGCAACGCGCAGGTGACGCTGACGTGGGATGCTTCATATGACACATTCGGGGTTACCGGTTACGAAATCTGGATCAAGCGCACAGTGGTTGGCGAGTGGAGGATGGCCGCCGAGGTCGACTCGCTGGCCTACACGCCTCTTGGTCTAGACAACGGCATCACGTACTACTTCAAGATCCGGGCGTTAGATGACGTCGGAAACGTCAGCGGTTTCACGGCTGACGTCGGGGCTACTCCCATTAGGACACCTGCACCGCTAGAGACGGTGCGAATCGAGGATACGGATCCGCGCATCCAGTACTCCGGACCGTGGGCAGCCTTCTTCGATCCCCGCTACTCTGCAGGATCCATCCGCGCACTGAACGCGAATGGCTCTGCGTCACTGACATTCAGTGGTACAGGCGTGTCTGTGAAAGCGTACAGTACTGAGGTGTGGAACCGTGGCATGATGGATGTCTTCTTGAACGGAGCGTTCGTCACCAGGGTCGACCTCTACAGCGCTACGCTGGACTTCACGGTTCCAGTGTTTGAGAGCCAGAACTTACGTGATGGCACCCATACAATCAGGCTGGTTTGGACTGGCGAAAAGAACCCAGCGTCATCGATGACGATAATCGACATCGACCGCTTCGATATCACGACCGGACCCGATGTGATCGCTCCAGTTGTTCCATCCGGTCTTGTTGTCACGGATAAACACAATGACGAGTCGGGAGCGGTTGCCATCACATGGAACGCAAACTCTGAGGCCGATCTTGCAGGATACCGCCTGTATCGCTCGGATTCGATCAACGGACCCTTCATGCTTGTGACAGAGTTCGATAGGGTCACGAGCTATACAGACCCAGGACTGCTTGCTCATCGGGTGTACTACTACCAGCTGTCAGCGGTCGACTTCTCGGGCAACGAGTCCGCACGGTCGGTCACTGCTTCCGGTTCGCCGCGTGACGATGTGCCTCCGGCGGTTCCCACTGGCCTTTCCGTGCTCGACCGGCCGGGCGATGAGGGTGATGCGCTGATCGTATCGTGGACAGCGAATACAGAGCTTGATCTGGCGGGCTACCGAGTCTACCGGTCGGCATCAGCGACCGGTCCATTTGCCCTCGTAGCGACGCTTGGCAAGGAATCAACAACGCACACAAACACCGGTCTCGCGAAGCAGACCACGTATCACTACAGAGTGACCGCGCTCGATACGGCTGGTAACGAGTCCGCCCAAAGCCCCGCTGCTTCGGCCAGGACCGTGGACAATGTGCGGCCCAGTGATCCCACGAGCCTCGTGATCTCAGACCGTCCGAACGATGATGGGACCGCACTCATCTTGTCGTGGACAGCGAGCACGAGTGGGGACGTTGTCGGATACCGTGTCTACCGTGCCGTGACTCCCGAGGGTCCCTTCACAATGGTCAGGCAGCAGGCAGGTCTCAGCTACACCGATAGCGGCCTGTCGCCTACGGTCACGTACTACTACTACGTGACCGCGATCGATGCGGAGCCTAACGAGTCCGGCAGTAGCTGCACCGGCTCCGGGGTACCCAGGGAACATGTGGCGCCATCGGCGACACGGGGCCTGTTCATTGTGGGCGGCGACGGCTACGCAAGTCTTGCGTGGCTTCCCGCCACGGATAACATCGGCGTGATGGGCTATGAGGTCTGGATGAGGGAGGGCTCGGGGGGCTCATACGAGAAACTTGCGGACAACGCCTCGACCGCGTATTGGAAGGTCGGCCTCAGCAACGGAACGTCTTACACGTTCCGAGTGCGAGCTTTCGATGGGTCCGGCAATCTGGGAGCGTGGAGCAACGAGTATTCGGTTGTGCCGGTTGTGGCGACGGGTCAACTTCTGACGACACGCATTGAGGAAACCGATCCAGCTATTGTCTATACCGGAACCTGGCATCTCTGGCACGATTCGCGACACTCGGGTGGCTCGATGACGCACACGCGCCAGGCAGGCGCATCAGCCACGCTCACATTCTCCGGGACGGGCGTCCAAGTCCGGGTAGTCGGAACAAATGCTTCGAACAGGGGCATGGTCGATGTCTACATCAACGGCGCCTATCAGACCACTGTCGACATGTACTCGTCTCTCCTCGCAACACAATGGACCATCTTTGAGGCGACCGGACTGGCCGACGGTCAGCATACCTTGACGCTGATCGCGACTGGTACCAAGAACGTCAAGAGTGGCGACACCATCGTCGACATTGACTGCTTCGACATCATCCGGCCCAACTAGAGCCCCAATTGCTCAAGCAATACTCCGTAGGAGCCGGCAAGTCCGGCTCCTACGGCATTGTGTATTCGTGCGCATCTGGCAGGTTGTACCGGGCAAGATGGCCTACGAAGTGGTTCGGGGATAATCTGGTATCGTGACTCTGTTCGGTCTCTCCAGCATTTCCCTGTTTGCGTCTGTGTTCCGGAGGACCAAGTGAATCTTGCGGGCAAAAAAGTCGTCGTGACCGGCGCAGATGGCTTCATCGGAAGCCATCTGGTCGAGGAACTCGTGGCGCACGGTTCGCGCGTCACCGCATTCTGCTACTACAACTCGTTCAACTCCTGGGGTTGGCTCGACACCGTGGCACCGGAGGTCATGTCCGAGGTCGAAGTCTTCATGGGCGACGTGCGTGACTCTAATGGGGTCCGTACCGCGCTTAAAGACACTGATGTGGTGATGCACCTTGCGGCGCTCATCGGCATTCCTTTCTCGTATCACTCGCCCGACAGCTACGTGGATACCAACGTCAAGGGCACGCTGAATGTGTTGCAGGCGGGACGCGATCTCGAGCTCGAGCGCATCGTGGTAACGAGCACGAGTGAGGTCTACGGCACTGCGCTCTACGTGCCCATCGATGAGAAGCATCCGCGCCAGGGCCAGTCGCCGTACTCGGCGTCGAAGATCGGTGCGGATGCGATGGCGGAGTCGTTCTACCGCAGCTTCGGCCTGCCGGTGACGATCGTGCGCCCGTTCAACACCTACGGGCCGAGGCAGTCCGCCCGCGCAGTGATCCCCACCATCATCACGCAGCTCATGGGGGGCGTCGAAGAACTGCACCTGGGGTCGCTGAATCCCACCCGCGACCTTACTTACGTAGCCGATTCGGCGGCGGGCTTCATAGCGCTTGCCGAGTGCGACGCGGCGGTGGGCAGGGACGTGAACCTCGGCGTGGGCGATGAGATCACGATCGGCGATCTGGCCGCGATGCTCATGGAGATCACCGGTCGCACGGTGCCGATTGTCTCAACAGACGAGCGTTTGCGGCCCGACAAGAGCGAGGTCGAGCGGCTGCTCTCGGACAACTCGCTAGCCCGCGAGCTCACGAGCTGGTCGCCTCGGTACTCGCTACGCGAAGGTCTGGAGCGCACCGTGGAGTGGTTCGCCGACGACCGCAATCGTCAGGGCTACAAACTCGGCTACACAATCTAACGGAGGGCACATGGGCTCGCGTGCAGTCATACTCGCCGGCGGCAAGGGCACGCGTCTGGCTCCCTACACCACCGTGTTTCCCAAGCCGCTCATGCCGCTCGGTGACACGCCGATCCTCGAAATCGTGCTACGTCAGCTTGCCGCGCGTAGGTTCGACCGCGCGACACTGGCTGTCGGGCATCTTGCCGAGTTGATGGAGGCGTTCTTTGGCGACGGCTCGAAGTTCGGCATCGCGGTGGATTACTCGCGCGAGGAGCAGCCGCTCGGCACCGCCGGCCCGCTTGCGTCCATCGACGGGCTGGACGAGCCGTTCCTCGTTATGAACGGCGATGTGCTCACCACGCTCGACTACCGGACGTTCCTCGAGGAACACATCACTTCGGGCGCGGTTGCTTCGGTAGCGACCAAGAAGCGCTCCACGCGCATCGACTTCGGCATCGTGCAGACCAATGAGGCCGGGGATATCACCGGCTATATCGAGAAACCCGAACACGAGTACCGCGTGAGCATGGGTGTCTACGCGTTCTCGCCGCCGGCCCTCGGTCACATCGCCGAGGGCGAACGGCTCGACTTCCCCGACCTCATCTTGCGGCTGCTCGCCGCCGAGGCGCGCGTGCGGGCCGTGCCGTTCGACGGGTACTGGCTCGACATCGGTCGTCACGATGACTTTGACCGTGCGCAGGAGGAGTTCGAGGCCAAGCGTGAACTCTTCCTGCCGACGGGGGGCTAGCGTGTCCGGAGTGCTCGTCACCGGTGCGGCTGGCTTTTTGGGAAGCGCGGTGTGTCGTGCGGCGCTCGCCGGAGGAGCGCCCGTACTCGGCCTCGTGCGTCCGGGCGAGTTGGTTGCTCCGATCGAAGGTGTGGAGTACTGCGAGTTAGACTGGGCTGGCACCGCCGCGATCGCTGGCGTGCTTGCCGAGGCGGCACCCGGACGGATCGTTCACTGCGCCGGTGCCACGCCGAGGGCGCAGATGAGCATGAGCGATCTCTACGATGCCAACGTGCGGCTTGTCTGGCAGCTGCTCGACGCGGTGAAGGCGGTGGTCCCGCACGCGGGTGTCGTCGTCCCGAGTACGGCGGCTGTCTACGGCCCTGCACCCGCAACCCCCGCAGCGGAAGACGAGCCGCTTAACCCCGTCACGCACTACGCCTGGAGCAAGGTGCTGGCCGAGGAGACGGTGCGAGCGTTTGCAACTGCCGACGGAGTGCGCGCGTGCGTTGCCCGCCCGTTCAACGTGCTCGGGGACGGTGAGCCGGCCGGTTCGGTGGTGAGCGACGTGGTCTCCCAGTTGCGCGAGGACCCGGATACTCCTGTGGTCCGGCTGCGCGAAATCGTCTCGGTTCGCGACTACATCTACGTGGGCGACGCGGTCGACGCACTTCTAGTACTCGCCGAGCGGGGAGCGCCGGGCGAGGTCTACAACGTGTGCACCGGCACCGGCGTCAGCATCGCCGAACTCGTGCGGACCATCCTCGATGTGTGGGGCTCTCGCGCTGCGATCGAGCCGACCATGCCGGATGCAACGGGTACTGTCTCGATCGGCTCGGCCACCAAGCTTCGCGCGCTCGGGTGGGGGCCCAGAGCATCTCTGCGCACGTCGGTGGAGCGGGCGAGTCGATGAGGGACCTGCGGACGAAGCTCAAGGGTGCGCTGAATCGCAGGGGGTTGCGTTGGCTGCGTTACACGCTGATGGCTGTCTCGGTGTTCCTGGCTCCGGGTGCGACACCTGAGGACGACCTGTCGCGAGCGATGGATCGCAAAGGCTTCAGGACGATGCTCGCGGTGTTGTGGAGGCGTTCTGGCTACTTGCAGTCGTTAGGGGTCACGAGGGTCTTGTTTCGGGAAGGCTGTTGGATCCATCAGAACGACGGGCAGTACATCCTCGCCGACGAGGGAGGTCGACCGGTCGCGACCACCGAACAGCTCATCGAACTGGCACGTGAGAACTGGGAGTTCACGTACGCCCCAGGTCCTGGGGATGTGGTAGTGGACATCGGAGCGGGCACTGGTACCGAGGTCGTTCACTGGGCACGAAGTGTGGGTCCCACCGGCAAGGTAATCGCCGTCGAAGCGCACCCGGGGACGTTCGCGCGCCTGCGGCTCCTCTGCGAACTCAATGGATGGTCGAACGTCCAGGCCGTGAATGTAGCCGTGTCTGAAGTCTCAGGAAGGGTCACGATCGAAGACCCGGATCTTGATATCACTGCTAGCATCATGACTGGCAAGGGGAGCATCTCTGTGCCGAGCGTGACGATTGATCAGCTGATTACCCAGACCCAGCTTAGGTCGGTCGACTACCTCAAGATGAACATAGAAGGTGCCGAGACGCTTGCGCTGAAGGGAATGGTCGAGAGTGCAGACCGCATACGACGGATATGTGTGTCGTGCCACGATTTCCGGGCCGATTGGGGCGACGGAGACTACTACCGAACCAAGGATGAAGTGATTCGCCTGTTGAGGCAGCTCGGATTCAGGGTGGAGGTACTGCGGGCTTCACAATCCCAGCCCTGGCTTCGCGACCAGGTCAGCGGATTTCGTGACGTGTAGTCCGGTAGCCCCATGCTATGATGGCGCAGTTCTGACCACCAGCGATGAGGCACGGTGGGTCCCCTTCATGAACCTCCTGATCACCGGCGGATGCGGCTTCATAGGCACCAATCTCGTTCGACTCGCGGTGCTCGAAGGTGGGCACTCGGTGACCAACGTCGACCTTCTGACATACGCGGGCAACCGCGGTTCTCTTCAGAACCTCGAGGACCGTCCAGATTACAAACTCGTGGTTGCCGACATCTGCGATGCGGCGACCATGCGCGAGGTTTTCGAGCGCGTCCAGCCTGCCGCCGTGCTGCATCTCGCAGCCGAGTCGCACGTGGATCGCTCCATCGACGGGCCCGCGGAGTTCGTCAGGACGAACATAGCGGGTACGTTCACGATGCTGGATGCCGCGACTGTGTACTGGCGGTCACTCGAGTCCGAGCGAGCTGGAGCCTTCCGGTTCATCCACGTGTCGACCGATGAGGTGTACGGCAGTTTGGGGCCAGACGATCCGCCGTTTTGTGAGGAGACCAAGTACGATCCCCACTCGCCTTATGCGGCGAGCAAGGCCGCGGCTGATCATCTTGCTCGGGCGTGGCATGACACCTACGGCCTTCCGGTGATCGTCACCAACTGCTCCAACAACTACGGGCCGTATCAGTTCCCCGAGAAGCTCATTCCAGTTGTCATCCTGAAGGCGCTCGCGGGCGAGCCAATCCCCGTGTACGGCGTCGGAGACAACGTGAGGGACTGGTTGCACGTCAGCGACCACGCGCGTGCACTCCTGCGGATACTTGATGCCGGCGAGCCCGGTCGTACCTACAACATCGGCGGTGCGAACGAGATGAAGAACATCGATCTCGTGCGTCGCGTGTGCGGTCATCTGGACGAGTTGATGCCGCGTGAGAGCGGAGGGTCCTACGCCGAACAGATCGAGTTTGTGACCGACCGCCCAGGGCATGACAAACGCTACGCCATTGATGGCTCGCGCATACGCCGAGAGCTTGGGTGGACTCCGACCCAGGATCCCGATACGGCTTTGCGCTCCACAGTACACTGGTACGTTGAGCACCAGGTATGGTGGCAGGATATCCTGAGCGGCGACTATCGCCTCGACCGTTTGGGCCTTGGCACACTACACGGGAACAAGGAGAGCCAGTGAAGGGAATCGTCCTTGCCGGTGGAGCGGGCACACGCCTACACCCGATAACTTTCGCCGCGTCCAAACAGCTGCTGCCCGTGTATGACAAGCCGATGATCTATTATCCGCTCTCGGTGCTGCTACTGGCTGGGATGCGAGAGATCCTTGTGATCACGACGCCCGCCGACAAACCGTCATTCGAGCGCGTGCTTGGTAACGGGAATCAGTGGGGAGTCGAGATCTCCTACGCCGTGCAGCCCACACCCGGCGGCCTGGCGCAAGCATTCCTGATCGGAGAGGAGTTCCTCGGCGGTAGTCCTGCGTGTCTCGTGTTGGGCGACAATATCTTCTACGGTGGCGGGCTGGTGGACATCCTCCGCGGCGCACGCGATGACGCAAGCCAGGGCGGAGCGGTCGTCTTCGGTTATCAGGTTCGGGATCCGCAACGCTACGGTGTCGTGGAGTTCGACGATGCGGGCACCGTGCTCTCTTTGGAAGAGAAGCCTGCAAATCCGCGCTCGAACTACGCAGTCACCGGGCTCTACTTCTATGACAACCGGGTGTGTGACCTTGCCAAGCGTGTCGAGCCATCGGCGCGCGGCGAGGTCGAGATCACAACGCTCAACAACCTCTATCTGGCGGAGGGCGCATTGAGTGTTCGTCTGATGAGCCGGGGTATGGCATGGCTCGACACGGGTACACCGGATTCACTCATGGATGCCGCCCTGTTCGTGCAAACTATCGAGAAGAGACAAGGCCAGAAGATCGCGTGCCTCGAGGAGATCGCTTATCGGATGGGCCTGATAGATAAGACGGCATTGCGGCAGGCGATGGCGGGAACGTCATCGGAATACTACCGGTACCTCGGAAGTCTCTGACGCGCAAGCTCGTGTGGCCGCGCTCGAAAGAAGGCAGGTATGCTGAACGACGTGTTCGTCGTAGGGGTCGGGAAGACGCGTTTCGGGCCCACATCCAAGACCATGACGCAGCTTGCCCAGGAGGCGATACTCGACGCGCTCGATGATGCCGACATCGCCCCAGACGATCTGGATGCGATCATCGTCGGAAACTTCCTGGCTGGTCCCAACGAACAACAACTTCACCTGAACTCGGTGATCGCGGGCCTCTTCCCCGGACTGAACATCCCAAGTTGGCGCACTGAGGCCGCATGTGCGTCCGGTGGCGTTGCACTCCACCAGGCAGTCCTATCTCTGCATCGGTATGAGACCGTTCTTGTGGTGGGCATCGAGCGCATGAGCGGCGTAGTTGGCTTGGAACTCACGCGCAACATCGGCATGGCTGGTGACGCTGTGCTCGATCAGGTCGCAGGCCTGAACTTCCCTGCAAACTATGCGCTCGTCGCTCAGGCACATATGGCCGCATACACCACCACCACGCGCGATCTTGAACTCGTGAGCCTCAAGAATCACGAAAACGCGAACCTCAACCCGAAGGCACACTTTCATCACAAGCAGGTCGTGCAGGTCGACATCGACGCGGGCGCGACTGTTGCGTCCCCGCTCCGTCTATTTGACTGCTGCCCCGTCTCGGATGGCGCGGCGGCGGCCATAGTGAGTTCGCGCCGCCGCAGTTCTCGCAGTGTGCGGGTGTTGGCGTCTGCGGTATCGAGCGATGTGATCTCGCTGGCGCAGCGCCGGACCCTCACGAGCTTCGCGGCGGCCAAAGACGCGGCGAGGCGCGCATATTCCGAGGCGGGTATCGGACCCGACGACGTCAGTCTCGCGGAGGTGCACGACTGTTTCACCATAGCCGAACTGGTTGCTATGGAGGATCTCGGCCTTGCGCCGCCCGGTGGAGCTGCCGCGCTGCTGCGTGCTGGGGCGACCCAGATCAACGGCCGCATCCCCGTCAACCCCAGCGGGGGGCTCAAAGCCGGCGGTCATGCCATCGGGGCCACGGGCGTGGGGCAGATCTACGAGATCGTCACGCAGCTGCGGGGCGAGGCCGAGAACCGGCAGGTTCGCGATGCGAGAATCGGACTGGCGCATAACGTTGGCGGTGTTGGCGGGACGTGTTCGGTGCACCTGCTGGGAGGTGCCTCATGAAGCATTGGGTTTGCTCTCAGTGTGAACGCGATTTTGCGTACGAGATCAGTCAGTGCACGTGGTGCCGCGTGAAGCTCAGTCTGCGCGAGCCCGACCATGCGCAGATCACGGCCATCACCGAGGTTTCTGCAGGCAGCGTCGGGCACGAGGACGTTCCCTACTGGTGTGCTCTTGTGTCTGCCGAGGATGGTTCGCAGGCGATCGTGAAACTCGACCATGCAGCGAGTGTCGGTGACACGCTGTCGTTCGGTGCGGAGGAGGCCGCTGAGCTGGCGGTCGTGGGTATTCTTGGCACCGGCACGATGGGTCGCGGCCTCGCGGAACTGCTATTAGCGCGAGGGCATCGCGTGGTGTGGTGTGGCCGATCCGCCGAGCGGCTCGCACGAGCGCGTGAGAGACTCCTCGATCGGCTCAGTCGCGTGATGGACGTGGAGCAGATTCAGGAAGCGAGCCTCAGGCTCGAGGTCTCGGCAGACTACTCGTCGCTTCAGAGCTGCGACATCGTGATCGAGGCGGTCGTCGAGGAGTTGTCGGCCAAACGCGCCGCGCTGGCGGCTGCCGAGGCGCACATGCGATCCGGCGCGATCCTCGCAACAAACACATCTGGTCTCCCCATCGATGAGCTGGCAGATTCGCTCCGGCGGCCTGGTGATTTCGGCGTGCTGCACTTCTTCAATCCGCCCACACGGATGCGGCTTGTTGAGACAGCGGTGGGCGACAAGACATCGCACGAGACAAGCGAGTACCTCGACGTTTTTGCGCGATCTTTGGGCAAGACCCCTGTCCGAGTTGCTGCGAAGCCGGCGTTCGCCGTCAATCGCGCGCTCATGCCTCTGCTTAATGAGGCTGTCCGCGAGTTGGAAGAGGAGGTAGCCTCGGCAGAGTCGATTGACGAGGCGATCCGACTCGGGCTGAACCACCCGATGGGTCCCTTGGCGCTTATCGATCTCATAGGGGCGGATGTCGTGGTCAAGATCATGGACAACATCGTTGAACGTACTGGTGATGAGACCTATGCACCGCGGCCTCTTCTGAGGGCGCTTGTTGCCGAGGGCCGACTTGGGCGCAAGACCGGGGCAGGGTTCTACGAGTATCCGCGGTAGTGATGTGGGAGGGCCGATGGCTATGCGGTTCCTGGTGATCGGGGTTGGTGGTCTGGCGAAGGAAATGACGGACCTGGTGGTGGCCCTCGGTCACGAGGTGACGGCGTACTTCACCGAGAAGGAAGCGGTAATCCTGCACCCCTTGGAGGGGGTCACGATCATCAACGACCTCGATGACGCGCAGTGCGATGCCGCCCTTATCGCGATTGGGAACACGTCCGCCCGCCAGCGCTTCTTCGAGCAGTTGGCTGGTCGATTCGAGCTTCCCACGCTCATTCACCCCTCAGCGTGCGTGAGTCCTTCGGCGCGCATCGGGGACGGGGTCCTGGTGATGCAGAATGTGGTTCTCAATGCCGACGCCGAGGTGGGTGCTGGCGCACTTTTGAACGTTGGATGCTGTGTCGCGCATGACTGCCACGTAGGAGCATACAGCCACCTTGCGCCATGCACGCAGATGGGCGGTGGCTCATCTGTCGGCGCCGGGGTGTTCTGCGGTACCTCAGCGGTAGTGCTGCCCAACGTGACCGTTGGCGGTTGGTCGATCTGTGGAGCTGGTTCGGTCGTGACGAAAGACGTGCCCGAGCGCAGTCTTGCTGTGGGCGTGCCCGCTCGCGTGGTGAAGTCGCTATGAGCAAGCGACCCGCCTTTGGCACGCCGCTGCATGTGGGTCGACCGAACATCGGTGACAAGGCGGCTTTCCTCGCGCGCGTTGAGGACATGTTCGATCGGCGCTGGCTGTCAAACGACGGACCTTGCCTGCAGGAGTTCGAGGAATGGATGGCCGAGTTTCTTGGCGTGCGTCACTTCATTGCGGTCTGCAACGGCACGGTAGGTCTCGAGATCATGGCCAAGGCATGCGGCCTCGTCGGCGAGGTCATCATGCCCGCCTTCACGTTCGTCGCCACTGCTCACGCGATGCAATGGGTGGGGGCGACGCCGGTCTTCTGTGACGTCGACCCTAGAACCCACAACATCGATCCATCTCTTGTTGAGCACCTCATCACTGACGAGACTACGGGAATTCTCGGTGTGCATGTCTGGGGGCGGCCGTGCGATGTTGAGGCGCTCGAGGCCATTGCACGGCGCAATGGCCTCGTCCTCGTGTTCGATGCCGCACACGCGCTTGGTTGCACACATGGCGGACGCATGATTGGCAACTTTGGTGTCGCAGAGTGCTTCAGCTTCCATGCGACCAAGTTCTTCAACACTTTCGAGGGGGGCGCCATCACCACGAACGACGATGAGGTGGCGAATCGTTGCCGCTTGATGAGGAACTTTGGCTTCGACGGCCCGGACAACGTTGTCTCCGTGGGCACCAATGGCAAGATGAGCGAGGTGAGTGCGGCGATGGGTCTCACGAACCTGGAGTCGATGGCGAGCTTCACGGATACGAATGCGCGCAACTATCGGGCGTACGCGGCGGGCCTTGATGGGATCCCGGGAATCGAGCTGATCGAGTACTCCGAGAGTGATCGGTGCAACTGCCAGTATGTAGTGATCGAGATCGATGAGACTTGGTCAGGGCTGTCCCGCGATGAGCTGCAGGCGCAACTGACAGCCGACAACGTCCTGGCGCGCCGCTACTTCTACCCAGGTTGCCACCTCATGAAGCCCTACGCATCCGAGCCTCTGCGTGCGCAGCTCCCCGAGACTGAGCGCCTGGCGAGCAGAACACTGTCGCTCCCTACCGGGACTGCTGTTGATGAGCGCGACATTCAAGCTGTCTGCCGCCTGATCGGCGACGCGGTCAACGCGGCTCGTGGGTGAGGCGTCGGTGAAACGGCTCGGCCCACCCGACTCTGGGCCCTTGGTTAAGGTCAGCGTTGTGACCATCGCCTACAACCAGGAAGCGTACATCGCCGAGGCGGTCGAGAGCGTGCTCATGCAGGAGTGCGACTTCGACTTCGAGTACATCATCGGTGACGACGCCTCCACTGATGGGACCTGGGAGATCCTGAAGGAGTACCAGCGCCGGTACCCGGAGCGCATCAAGCTCCGCTTGCACGATTCGAACATGGGCGCTCAACGGAATCTGGCAGATGCGCTTGCGCAGTGCACAGGACAGTATGTTGCCCTGCTCGACGGCGACGACTTCTGGACCTCGGAGCACAAGCTGCAGACACAGGTCGACTTCATGGACGCGAACCCCGATTGCGCGCTGAGCTGCCACGGCTGTTTGATGGTGCACAGTGACGGGACTCCCTTCGCTGCCCTGCCCGCGCACGGTTGCGCGCCCGAGCGCTCGGGCATTGAGGAGTTGTTGTCTCGATCCATCACGAGCACGCACATACTCACGCCGACTGTGATGTATCGGTGGGGTCTCGTCGAGCTCCCCGATTGGTGGAACGAGCACAGGCTCGGGGACTTTCCGCTGCACGTACTTCACGCTCAGTATGGTTGGGTTGGCTACATCGACGAGGTGATGGCGGCATCCCGTTTTCACGCAGGCGGTATGTGGAGGAGTGAGTCTGGCGTTACCAACCTCCTGGAATTCGTCGCAGTCTTGCATCGACTCGATGACGCGCTGAACAACCGCTATCACGACATCATAGAGCGGAACGTGCTCAGACACGGGGAGTACGAGTTCTCCCTCAGATTCACCGCGGCCACGCACGCCCTTAATAGCGCCGAGCGGTTGAACGCGAGGCCGCATATGCGCTGGATACGGAGAAATCTCGCGCTGCGAGGCGATCATGGGCTGAAGGATTTATCGATCCTTCTGGTGCGGTATGTCAGCCCGAGGCTGCTCGCCGTGATGGTGGCGGTCAAGCGGGGTCCGCGCCGACTCCTAGGCGGGAAATGACGCGCGTACTCACTATTCGGCGCACCCGAGATAGGGACCACTTTGGATAGGTTGCTAGTCTACACAGAGAACTACAATGTCGCAGCGGGAGGCGCGAGCTTCATCGTTGACCTGTGCAACGGCGTGGCTGAGCTGTACGACGAGGTCGTCTTCGTATCGAACCCTGATACGAACGCATTTGCTCCTGATACGGCCGCTCGTGTTGTATGCCCGAACAGGATGATCGGCATCGCGGTATGGACAGTGGTAAGAGCGGGGGTGACCGTCGGTCGTATGCCGCTGCTACGCCGGTTAGGCGGCAGCATCCAGCGTCTCCTTTCGCCACTCGATGAGCTTGCCTTCGCCTACAACACCTGGGTGTGCAGGCGAGCGATTCGCACAATCCGCCCCCGTGCGGTTCTCGCGTTCAACGGAGGGTATCCGGCGGGCAGGTCAGTCCTCTCGATGGTGGTCGCTGCGCGGTTGGAAGAGGTGCCGGTCGCGCTCTGCGTTGTCAGCACGCCTTTCCCGCGCCCGGAACGCAAGTTGGGCACCTGGGAGGTGCGGATGGATGAGCGCGTAGCTGAATCCGCGGACGTCATCATCGTGAATGCCCAGGCGATTGGAGCTGCTCTCACCTCGGTGCGCGGACTACCGACCGAGAAGATCAGGGTCGTTCACAATGCCCTGGAGGAGATCGGGGTTCCGGCCCCGGCTCTGCCTAGGGCTGCCCTCAGAGTCGGCTGTGTTTCCCGAATAGACTCTCTCAAAGGAATGCCCTACCTGGTTAGGGCGTTCGCCGTTCTGGCGCGCGAGCATCCCGAAGCGGAACTCGTGATCGTGGGGGACGGCTACGGCCGACCCGACCTCGAGTCGCTCGTGAGAGATCTCGGACTCGAGGACTGCGTGACGATGACGGGTTACTACCCTGGCGACGTCAACGAGATGGTAGTTTCGTTCGATATCTACGCATTCCCATCACTCTGGGAGGGCCTGCCCTACTCGATTCTCGAGGCGATGCGGCTCGATCGACCCATTGTGGCCACCGATGTGGGCGGCATCTCGGAGGCGATCATCGACGGCTCCACGGGAATCCTCGTGCCGAAGGAGTCAGTGGAGGCCCTGGCTCGTGCTCTCTCGACGTTGGCGGCAGACCCCGCTCTGAGGCAGCGGCTGGGCAACGCGGCCCGCGTCAAGTTCGAAGCGGAGTTCACTCTCGATTTTATGCACCGCGCAGTCCGCGACGTCTTCATCGACGCTACGCTTGCATCAAGGCCTTGAGCTTGGCTGCTACCTTTACGATATCGTGGTGCTCGGCGACGTAAGCTCGCGCGGTTGCCCCCAAGACACTTCGAGCCTCGGCATTTCCGTATAACTCCGCGACCGATCTCACGACCAACTCGAAATCACCACCACACGTGATCCCTGCACCGCCGGACAGCATCCCGTCAGGGTCGACGTTCAGGGCTATGACGGGGGTGCTGGAGACTGCTGCCTCGAGGAAGGTGTTAGGGAACCCCTCATGTGTTGACATGTTCACGAGTGCAGCTGCGCGATCGTAGTATGGCCGCAAGTCTGCGACACCGTCGATGATCTCCAGATTCGGGATGAGCTCACCCGCAGTCGCCAACTCATCGAACTGGTCAGCAGACCAGGACCTTCGCGTCATGATCATTGTGAACGGAATGAGCGGAAGCCTGCGGGCAAGCTCCAGGAACAGCTCAGGCTGCTTCACCCGCTGACAGCTTGCGACCCACAAGACGTTGTCTCGCACCTCGTGTCCCGTGTCATGCCCGATCTCGATGCCTGTTGGCAGCAGGTGAGACTCGACCCCCTCTGAAGCGAGAACTCTTCTCTGATGCTCTGACTGCGCCAACACCAAGTCTGCATGTCGAAGGGCCCAGCGGTACAACTGCGTCGACTGGGGGTCCCTGCCTGGCAGGTCCCAATCAATGTCGATGTCGCTGGAAAGCCATATCGCACTGTGTTTCCCGAGCAGTCGAGCAGCTCGTACTGCCTGGTAGGTTGGTGAGCAGTTCCACCACACCACATGCCAGTCGCTGCCGGTCTTTCTAAGCAGCCTGCTCCAAGCGGGCCTTGACCAGCCAGTCGTAGACCCGCGGGGCTACCTTCTCCAGCACTCCATACGTGTTGATGGGTGGCAAACTGCGAATACCTTCGAGGTAGGACGCCCGCTCCTCTGGAGGCATGCCAATCGCCTTCATCCCTCTCAGGACGATCGCTACCCACGTGAGCAACAAACTGTCGCGCACAAGAGGCTTCGGTATGAGGTGCAAGTCAATCTCGTGCGCGCTGGTTCGGCGACTAGGGATCTTGTCGACCGCTAGGCAAACCGAACAACAAGGATCGGCCGCCATCGCCCGCGCGGTGATGTAAGTCCGCCACTTGGCGCCACCATATCTGGGCGACAGGGTCTGGTCGAGAATCGTCTCCATGTCGCCAGAGTAGAAACAGACCCTTAACTCACCCACAGCGCGGCTCCTTTCTCGAACTCCTTCGTGACCCCGGCACACTGAGCCGTGCCTAGGTAAGTCCGCAATCCGCGAACACCTGAGCTGTCCGTGCGTGCATTACGTCAAGCGAGAACTCGGTCTCGAACCGTTCTCGTGCGGCCGAAGCGAGCTGCAGTCGCATGTCGGAATCCGTGATCAGCTTCTCCAGGGCTGCAGCCAGTGCTATTGGAGAACCGGGCGGGACCAGTAGGCCGGTCTGCCCGTCGATGATGGCCTCAGACACGCCGCCGACGTCGGTGGAGACTATGGCGCAGCCCGCCCTCATCGCCTCGAGGATCGCGTACGGGAGGCCCTCCCACAGGGAGGGGTATGCGTAGATCTGGAAGGTGGACAGAACCTCGGCGACTTCGCCATCGTAGTAGCCGGGGAGCGATATGCGATCCGCGAGGCCTCGATCGCGCACCTCGCTGCGCAGGCGTGGCAGTTCGGGTCCATCGCCGATGAGCACGAGGCGCACGTCGGGATGGCCTTCGGCGATCGATCCGAACGCGTGGACCAAGTCCAGAATCCCCTTGCCGGAGTCCATCCTGGCGACGCAGCCAATCGTGAGTGAGTCCCCGGCGGTGTGTTTGACCCGTGCATTCGCGTCAGCCAAGGCGTTGTGCACGACCCGCATCTTCGCCCCAGGCAGTCCGCGTACCGTGCTGAGGGCCCTCCCAATCGCTGCGGCATTGACGATGATTACGTCTGCCGCAGCGCCAACGCGTCGGTCGAGCCACGCTTCATACCAACGCAACGCCGGTCGTCTGGCAGCCGGCATGCTTACGACCGCGAAGGCGTTCGGAACGTGCTGTCGATTCGCCGCGATGGTCATCGAGAGTGTCGAGCGTGCAGCGGGGTAGCCTCCGTTGAAGCTCAGTACCGCAGAGGGGCGGACTTGCCTGAGCAGCCGACGGCACAGCAGGGCGTTGTACGCCATTACTAGCGGGTCGAGTAGCTGTGTCAGCCGGACCAGGACGATCGTGAGAAGGCGGGACCGCCTGTGAAGCAGCGCCCAGACCCTCGCACTCGTGAGTACTCTGACGTGCGCGGTCTCCACCGGCATGGTGAGCTTGCGAATGTCGACGTCGTTGAGCGCCTCAGGGTTGTACGCGAGTACGACACGCTCGAATCCCGTGCTCGCGCCGTTCGCAAGGTCGACCAGGTAGCTTGCCCCCGCAACGCCCGGCCAGTAGTTCTCGGTGAAGACAAGGAGCGTGCTCATCGCATATCCCGTTCTCCCCTACACCGCGGGGCGATAGAGTTTGCGCACGATGGTCCGCAACTGAGCCAACAACGGCCGCAGGGGCGGCATGAGCACGAACAGCCATGTCGCGAACAGGCTGATTCGCAGCCGACGCTGAGATCTCCTGATGACAGTGTGGTACTGCCCGCCAAGGTAGGGGTCGAGTTCGCGAAGGACCCTCATGAACGCACGCACCTGCCGGGTCGCGGACTGCCTGGAGAACTCACCGCCAGCGTGCCTGCGGTAGGCCGCCATGACCTCGTCGATGTAGCCGATCCATCCAAGCCGAGCATGCATGACGTTGAGCGGGAAGTCTGCCATCTCTACGTCGTTCCACCAGTCCGGAAGGCTCTTGATGAGGCCCCCTCGGTAGAGAACCGAGCACGAGCTGATGAAGTTGCCGATCAAGAGATTCTCAAGATGGGTGCGTGCGGGCATCTTGGACATATCGGGTATCTCAATTACCGTGCCGGCCTCATCGACCACTTCAACGTTGTGGAAACACAGGGCACAGTCGGGGTTGGCCTCGAGGAACTCGACCTGGATCTGAACCTTCTTCGGGCTGATCCAGTAGTCGTCACCGTCGAGCAGGGCTATGTAGTCCCCTGTGCAAGCGGCAAACACTCTCGCCACATTGCGCTGTGCGCCGACGTTCTCCGGTCCGGAAACCACACGGATTTTGCCGGGGTACCTGTTTGCATAGTCATTCACGATCACTGCCGTGAGGTCCGTCGAGCAGTCCTCGCCAATGATGAGCTCGATCTCGAATCCATCGTGTTCTTGTGCGAGAACGCTCTCGATCGCCTGGGCGATATGACGTTCGTGATTATAGGTGACCATGGAAACGCTTACGCGCATCGACGCCATCCTTGCTTCTGCCATCGTTTCGGACTGGGGAAGCGCGCCGGGGTTGATAGAGGTCTCAGCTCCGGGTTCCGCACTGGCTTGGAGCGCTCCAGCCGTCGAAGCATTCTGCTCCGCGCTCAATGATGGTATCAGGATGAGTGGTGGAGTGGATTGTGGCCGGTCGCACGGTCGCACGCGAAGAGTGACCCCCTACGCCAACAGCTGTGTCTCGAACAGCCGCTGGTACGTCTCACCCTTGGCCGCCAACTCCTCGTGCGTGCCGCGCTCGACGATGCGCCCGTCCTCGATCACAAGCAGCTGGTCAGCCTTGATGACCGTCGCCAACCGGTGCGCGATGACGATGATCGTCTTCGTGCCGTGCAGCCCGGCGAGCGCCTTTTGGATGTAGGCCTCGGACTCGGAATCGAGCGCGCTCGTTGGCTCGTCAAGGATCAGCACCGAGCATTCCTCGAGCAGCACGCGAGCGAGCGCGATGCGCTGGCGCTCACCCCCGGAGAACCGCACGCCGCGGTCGCCGAGTCTCGTCTCCAGGCCATGCGGCAGGTCGTAGACGAACGTCGCGTACGCCTGCTCGAGCGCGACGCGCAGCTGCTCCTCGGTGGGCTCGAATCCGAGCCCGTAGGTGAGGTTCTCCCTGACAGACTCGTTGAAGAGCATCGCATCTTGCGTGAGGTACCCGATGCCCCGGCGAAGCGAGCCGACCTGGAAGCGCCTCACGTCGGTCCCGTCGATGGTGACGCTGCCGCCTCCGACGTCACGCAGGCGCGGCAGCAGTTCGACAAGCGTTGACTTGCCGGCGCCCGAGCGCCCCACGATCGCTGTGAACGAGCCGACGGGGATCGTGACAGAAACGCCGCTGAGCACCTCTTTGCCGGCGGACTCCACCGAGCCGTCCGCCGCGCGCGTCTCCGGGTAGGCGAAGGACACGTTAGAAAGCGCGATCTCGCGGGTGACCCCCTCGAACGGGATCTCGCCGCCGCGTATCGTGTTGGACTTCTCGGCGTCCGCGATGGTCTCTTGGACGAGCAACAGCCCCGCCATGTTCTGCGAGATAGCCTGTCTGCCCGCGTTGAACTCCTTGATCTTGCCGTTCAGGCGACTGAGCACAAAGAGCACGAGGCCGAGCTGTGCGAGCGTCATGCCAAGCACGTCGATGCCGATGTAGAGTGTGACGAACGCCGACATCATGAGCAGCGGGTCGGCGGTTACCTCGATCATCGCCCCAAGGCGCGCCTGTTTGACGCTTATCGCGCGCATCGTCTCGGAGAACGCGCCGATCCGCTCGGACTCGGCGCGCTTCTGATGGCGGAGCTTTACGAGGCGCATCATCCCGAGCCGCTCGACCACTTTCCCGATCATCTCCTGGGTCACGCCTGCCGACTCGATGGCAAAGTCACGGATCTTGCGCACGTAGGTCTTCACGACGAGCGAGACGACGACGGCGAAAGCGAGCGTGACCATCGTGAGCGGGACCGAGAGTGCGAGCAGGATGGCGACGTAGAGCAGCATGAGGAATGTGACTGTCAGCTGCCGGATGATGGCGAGAACCGCGGCACCGGCTAGGCCGGTCTGTGCGACGACGATCCCCACGAGATGTCCGGCTGACTGGCGCGTGAAGAACTCGGGGTCCGCGTCGAGCACTGCGTCAAGTGTGGCCATCCGCATCCGTACCCCGATCCTGCCGGCGACGATTGCGGAGTACCAGGCGTTCAGGTAGAAGATGACCTGCCGCATAAGGATAGGCACAAACGCCATGAGGAGCAGGACCGGGAGGGTGACCGGCAGGCCCGCGAACTCCATGAGCCGACGAAGCGCGTCCCAGATAGCGCCCGCACCCTCAATGATCGCTGTTTGCCCGCCCTCGGCGTACTGCAGGATCGGGAGGAGGAGCGAGATACCCACGCCCTCGAAGACGGCGAAAATCGCCGCGAACGCGACCAGCCCCGCGATCTCGCTCGCCCTCACATCGACGATGGCGAGCATCCGCCGGATGGCGTTGACGCGTAGGAACTCGTTCGCGGCGTGCAAAGCTTTGGCGAGCACAGGCTGTTCCTCGTGAACGGGGGCGGGTCAAGTGCGGTGCAAGTATACCTGAGCTGCGTTGCGTTTGAGCTTGGGTGACTCACGTCTAAAGTCTTGGCGTACACTGTTTCGCGAGGTGACGCATGAAGCAGTCTGGACTCGCGCGAACCGTCTTGTTCGTAAACAACTTTCCTGGCCCCACGCTTGGCGGCGGGGAGATACATCTGATGCAGCTTGTGCGCGCCCTGTTGCGCGACGCATGGCACGTGCGGGTCATCGCGGCGCAACAAAGCGAGCTTGCCAGAACCGCGCGCGACGCTGGCGCACATGTCGATGAGTTCGAGTTCAGCTATACGTACCTTCCAAGCGTGCCTGCTCGAATCCGCGGTATCGCCGTATCGTCAGGCGCTGACATCGTTATCGGCACTGGCTTCCTCACCAACGTGCTCGTTCGTCTCGCCATGCGGGCTGTCCCGGGTGTAGCGGTCGTCAATATCGCTCATACCGAGCCGGATGCGGCCCGGTATGAGGGCGCGGGTGCGATCGCGCTGGCGGCGCGAAGACGCGTCGAGCGGTGCGCCCTTGACCGTGTGGACGCGTTTGTCGCGATCTCGTCGGAGGTGAGCCGCGCGTTGCTGGCGCGCGGTGTTGATGGCCGACGAGTGCATACGATCTGTAACGCCGTGGATCCCGCGGCCGTGCGCGCCGACGCTCAGGCGATCGCGCTCCCTCCGGTGATGGCGCGGCAGCTGAGCGCCAGAGTCCCGCTTGTTGGCTACGTGGGCCGCTTGTCGCTTGTTAAAGGCGCCGAGTACTTCATCCAGATGGCAGCACGTCTCGTGCAGCGCGAGCCGGACGTGTGTTTCGTTGTGGTCGGCTCCGGCCCCGAGGAAGGTCGTTTGCGTGAGATCGCGGCCGCGTACGCGCTTGGAGAGCGGCTCGTCTTTCTCGGCCACGTGTCACCCGCTGCGCCCGTTCTCGCCGCGTGTGATGTTGTGGTGCTGCCGTCGCTCTCGGAGGGGATGCCCACGGTCACGCTTGAAGCGATGGCGCTCGCGAAGCCGGTCGTCGCCACGCGTGTGGGCGGTCTACCCGACGTGGTAGCCGACGGCGAGACTGGGCTGCTCGTCCCGCCCGCAGATCCTGACGCCCTTGCCGAGGCGGTCGCCTCCCTGCTTCGCGATCCTGCGCGCGCTCGTGCGATGGGTGAAGCTGGGCGTGCGCGCGTGGAGGAGCGCTTCACGCTCGAGCGGATGCTCGCGGAGTACCGTACGCTCTTCGATACGCTCGCGGGATAGACGCTGACCTTCTTTCCGGACTCGCGTCGCGAATACCGCCGCCGCCAGCCCGCTCACGCGCTACACTAGGGCCGAGGCGTCGCGCCGGTGATCGCGTCGTCTGTCCGCTAGAGAGGAGCCCCGGTGCCACGCGCCTGGGATGATTCCACGTTCGTCTTCATGTCGAGCCGTTCTCGCGCGTCTCTCGGCAGGATCGAGCGGCGCATGCTCGCTGTTATCGGTGAGCTCATTCGTCTTGGGGCGACCGTCCTCGTTGTGTGCGGGCCCAGAAGTCCGCTCGCCGAGCAGGCCGCGGCGCTCGGCGCGACGGTGGCGCCGTATCGCCTCGAGGCGGGCAACTATCTGCGCGCGGCATCGAGGCTTCGCAAGTACCTGAGGCGCTACCAGCCGGTCTGTGCGCACTCGACAGGCCAGCGCGCCGATCTGGTCCTTCGCTGGGCCGCCCGCGACCTGTCAACCGCTGTGATCAACTCGATCGCGTGCGGCGCGTGGCCACGTGGAGGACCGCTGCGCCGCTTCTTCGACGCCCACACGCTTCACCGTCCCGACGTCATCCTCGTCGACTGCAAGACGCTCATCGCCGAGCTGGTCGCGCTTGGCGCCCCACTTCCGCGCGTGCGCTACGACCCGCCAAGTGTCACGGTGCCGCACGTCATGAGCGAAGCCGAGCGGCCCGTGCCTGACTTCGGTGCTCTGGCGCTCTCACAGTCCGGAGACGGCGCTAGACTCGCAGGGTTTGCAAGCCGCCTCGAGTCGGTTCGGGGAGCCGCGCACCTCGTGGATGCCGCGGCGGTTCTCGCGGCGTCAGGCGTCGACGTGCGCGTCGTGATCGCGGGGCGGGGCCCGGAGCTTGAGGCGGTGCGAAAGCAGGCGGCGGGCGTTGGCAACGTGAGCGTGCTGGGCGAGGTGGAGAGTCTGCCGTCCGTGCTCTACGCCCTCGACGTCTGCGTGTTCCCGAGCGTCGGCGGCGGAGCTCCCACCGCGCTGCTCGAGGCGGCGGTGCTCGGCAAGCCGATCGTAAGCACGATGACCCCCGGCATCGAGGGCCTTTTCATCCCCGCCGAGGAAATCGTGCTCGTGCCGCCGGGCGATGCTGACGCAATCGCGCGAGCGGTCGCTGAGCTGCTCGCTGATCCCGATCGCGCACGCTCGATGGGAGAGCGCGCCCGCCAGAGGGCGCTCGATGAGTACTCCTCGGCCAGCGCGGTTAAGCGGCACCTGAGCGTGTATCGCGAGTTCATGGAGCGATGAGCGCCGCTCCTAGCGGCCCCAGTCGTCCTCGAACCGCTCGATGTCGTCCTCGCCGAGGTACCCGCCTACCGCTATCTCGATCACCCTCAGTGTCTCGCTTGCGGCGTTGGTCAGGCGGTGTGTCGCGCCTGCGGGGACGTACGCTGACTCGTTGGCGCCGAGCTCGGTCGCACTCCCTTCGATCTCTACGATCGCCCGGCCGGCGACCACCACCCAGTGCTCACTGCGGTGAGTGTGGCGCTGGAGGGACAGGCGTCGCCCTGGATCGACCTGGACCTCCTTGATCTGGTAGCCCGCAGCCCGCAACAGCACCGTCCAGCGCCCCCACGGACGGACGTTGCTTCGGTGCTCGACCACCTCGGGCGCGCCTGCCGCAGTGAGCGCCTCGACAACGAGTCGCACGTCTTGAGCTCGGTCCTTAGCTGCCACGAGGGTGGCGTCCAGAGTGTCGACGACGATCACGTTTTCGAGTCCGAGGGTGGCCACCAGCCGTTCGGGCGCGTACGTTGTCACGCCCCTGCTGTCCACGTCGACCGCCTGGCCGAGCAAGAAGTTGCCGCGCTCGTCGGCCTCGCCGAGCCAGTCGAGCGCGAGGAGAGATCCCACATCGCTCCATCTCATCGCCGAGGGCACGACGGCGACCCGGTTGGAGACTTCAAGCACGGCCCGGTCAAACTGTACGCTTGGCAGTGAGGCGAAGCGCGCGATGGATTCCGGGTCCGTATGCCACTCGGACGGCCGCCGCTCGGCTACGAGCCACTCGGCGGTTTCAGCTATCCGCACCCCATCGGCGGAGTCCGGGGTGGCACCCGCAGCTCCAGCGCTCCGGAGTGCCGCAAGCACGTCTGCTGCGCGTGCTACCAGCATGCCCGCGTTCCAGAGGTACCCGCCGTGCGACACGTACTGCTGGGCGGTCGCGCGATCGGGCTTCTCGGCGAAGAGGGCAACCCGGTATCCGAGAGGCGGTGCGGTCACCGCCTCGGCGGTTCGTGCGCTCGCACCCTCGGTGTCGTCCGCCATGAGGGGCTCACCGGTGCGAATGTATCCGTACCCCGTCTCAGGTGAGGCCGGTGTGAGGCCGATCGTGGTCAGGTACCCGCCGCGCGCCAGAGTGACCGCCGCGTCGATGGTCTCGCGCCAGATCGGAGCGTGCTCGAGGAGGTGATCTGAGGGCAGCACCGCAATGAGCGCTCCCGGGTCGTGATGCTCGACCATCGCGGCGGCTAGTGCGATCGCCGGAGCGGTGTTGCGCGAGGCGGGCTCGGCGACGATGTCGATGTCGAGGTGTTTCAATGACTGCTGAGAGACGAGATGGTCTCGCACTTCGGAGAGCAGGCGTGGGCTGGTGAGCACATGGATGCGGTCAGGTCCGCACTCATCGGCCATGCGCTCTATCGTCTGGCAGAGGAGGCTTGACCCGCCAAACGTCGATATGAGCTGCTTAGGAGCGAGCTCGCGCGAAAGCGGCCAGAACCGGGTTCCTGAGCCGCCGGCGAGCACGATTGTATGCAGGTCGGGGATCGGCGTGCTTGTCATCCAGGATCCTAATCGTCGAGTTCACCATGTCGCCGAGGCGGTCATGCCAGTATATCGCTCCCGCCACACCGGATACACGGAAGCGATGGTCGCGACAGCCCCTATGCGTCACAATGAGATGTCGCGTGCACGCACACACGTCCATCGCGTAGACCCTGAGGCGAGGAGGCGGCCTACCGTGAGCATGAACCACGACATCACGTTTGGCACCGACGGATGGCGGGCGGTCATCGCGGAGGACTTCACCTACGAGAACCTGCGGCGCGTTGCGGACGCAACCGGCAGGGTCTTCTCGCACGACCACGGCGGGGGCCGCATCCTCGTAGGGTACGACACCCGCTTTGAGGGCAAGGCGTTCGCCCACGCTGCGGCGGAGGTCATAGCGTCCCACGGTCTTGAGGCGGTCGTATCAGACCGCTACATGCCCACGCCGGCGCTGTGTTGGTCGGTCGCACACGACCAGCGTGCGATAGGCGGCGTCATGGTGACCGCAAGTCACAATCCGGCCAAGTACTCCGGGTTCAAGATCAGGATGCACGACGGCGGCGCCTCGCCAGTGGCGCTCACCGATCGCGTCGAGGCGGCGCTGAGGCCTGAGGCGCCAGCGACGCGCGGTGTGCCGCTCACAGCCGATCTCATGACGCCGTACCTAGAAGCCCTGCTTGCCGCGGTCGACACCGATCTTATTCGCGGCGCCGGACTCCGGGTGGTTGTCGATTCGCTCTACGGCGCCGGCCAGCACTACCTCGCGGATGTGCTGCGAGATGCTGGCGTCGACGTTAACGAGATTCACATGGAGCCTAACCCCGGGTTTGGCGGCTTGCATCCCGAGCCCATCCCCCCGCACATAGACGGGATGCGCGACGCCGTGGTCGTGGGCCAGCGAGACGCCGGTTTCGTGACCGACGGGGACGCTGACCGCATCGGTGCCGCAGACGCCGCCGGCCGCTTTGTTAACCCGCACCGCATCATCTGTCTCGTCGCCCGCCACCTTGCGCAGGACCGCGGTCAGACGGGCCGGATCGTCAAGACGCTTTCCACCTCGGTGCTCGTGGACCGCCTCGGCCAGCGTCTTGGCTTACCCGTGACCACCACGCCGGTAGGCTTCAAGTGGATCTATGAGGAGATGCTCGCAGGCGACGTGCTCGTTGGCGGGGAGGAGTCCGGCGGCATCGGAATCCCCAGTCACGTGCGCGAGCGTGATGGGCTGCTCATCGCGCTCATGCTCACTGAGATGATGGCCCAGCACGGAAAGGGTCTCGGTGAGCTCGTCCACGACCTGTTCGAGCTTACCGGGCCAATGGAGTACCAGCGCGTCGATCTCGCGCTCGATCCCGAGGTAATGATTTCGTTTCGCGAGCGGCTTCCGCACGTCGCGCCCGCCGAGATTGCCGGGTTGCAAGTCCTTGAGACGGTGCGCACCGACGGCCTCAAGCTCCTCCTGCCGGACGACGCGTGGCTGCTGCTGCGCCCTTCGGGCACCGAGCCGCTCGTCCGCGTTTACGCGGAGGCCTCCTCGGCGGGCGTGGTCGACGATCTGCTCGCGGCTGGCAAGGCTATCGCGACAGGCGAGGGGGCATAGCCGCCCGATGCGTGTGACGATGCTCAACAAGTATTACCCGCCGCACCTGGGCGGGATCGAGTTTCACATGCGTGACCTCGCGGAGGCGCTCGCATCGCGGTCAACCGCGCAGGTCCGCGTGATCGTCGCCAACGAGGGGGCGAAGCGCGTCACCGAAGTGCTCAACGGGGTGGAGGTAGTTCGTCTGCCGAGATTGGCGCACGCAGCTTCGACACCGGTCGCCGCTGGCATGCGAGCTGCCATCCAGCGCGAGTCGGCGCTCCCGCCCGAGAAGCGCCCCGACATCTTCCACCTGCACTTTCCGTACCCGTGGGGAGAGGTCTCATGGCTCGCCGCCGGCGGGGGCGGGCCGGTGCAGGGAAGCGTTGCGAGCGCCACCGCGCGGATTCCGGCGGTCGTCACGTACCACAGCGACATCGTGCGCCAGAAGGCGGGCCTTGCGATCTATCGGCCGCTGCTCGAGCGCTTTCTCGACCGCGTCGACCTCATCATAGCGAGCTCGCCTGACATGGTGGAGCACTCGGCGTTCCTCGCTCCGAGGGCCGCGAAATGCCGGGTCGTGCCGTTTGGCATCGATGTCGACGCCTTCGCCGCGACCCCGCAACGCACCGCCAGGGCCGAGACGCTTCGCCAGGGCCACACGCGGCCTATCGTGTTGTTCGTCGGGCGCCTCATCTACTACAAGGGCGCTGACGTGCTCCTCAAGGCGATGCGTGACGTCAATGCGGATCTCGTCATCATCGGCACCGGTCCGCTCGAAAGCGAGCTGCGTGAGATTGCGGCGAAGTCAGGGATGCTCGACAGGGTGACGTTCCTGCACTCCCAGCCGCTCGATGAGCTCGTCGCCTGGTACCACGCAGCGGACCTCTTTTGCCTGCCGAGCGTCGCGCGCTCCGAGGCGTTTGGGCTTGTGCAACTCGAGGCTCACGCGGCGGGCACTCCCGTTGTATCGACAACGCTGACCACAGGGGTTCCCTTCGTGAACCAGGACGGCGTCACAGGACTCACCGTTGCGCCGGGTGATGTCGAGGCGCTCGCACGCGCGCTGCGCACGCTCGTTGACGATCGAGCGCTGCGGGAGCGCTACGGCGCGCAGGCCCTGAAGCGGGCGAGGAGTGACTTCACCGTCGAGCGTATGGCCGCAGAAACGCTCGCAGTGTACGCCGAGGCGATCGAGGCCCGCGCGTGAGCCGTCGCTCGTTCATCGCGCTCGCTCTCGTGTTCGACGCACTATTCGTGAACGTGGGGATAGCCGCAGCGTTCTTCGTGCGTTTTGGCGGTATCCCACCCGCGTTCAACTTCAATGCATATCTCGGCCTTGCTCCCGTGATTACCCTTGTCTACCTGGGTGCCTGCTACATCTACGGCCTCTACGAGCCCGAGCGCACAGAAGGTGCCTGGAGCATCTTCAGGTCCGTGTTCATGGCGGTCACCCTCGGCGCGATCCTCACCGCGGCGATCGCCTTCCTCGCTGGTCCGCGCTTCTTCTCGTTCAGCCGGTTCGCTATCGCGCTTGGCTGGTTGTTCGACATCGTGTTGCTCGTTGGATGGCGGCTGGCGTTTATGGCCGTCACTCAGATTCGCTGGCCCGAGCAGCGCGTGCTCGTGGTCGGGACGGGCAAGGTCGCCCGCGAACTTGCGCGAGAGCTCGCCAAACGAAGCCGCTGGGGCGTTCGCGTCGTCGGCTTTCTGTCCGCGGGCGCAGAAGAGGGAAGCGACGCGCCGGACACCCCGGATAAGCGCACGGAGTCCAGTGGACTCGCCGAGATCGACGGGCTGCCGCTTCTCGGCGGGCCGAGCGAAGCGGGCGCCGTGGCGGCTGCCCACGGTGTCCACAGAATCATCATCGTCTCGCCGGTCGAGCTGCGAGACGTGATCGAGCGGCTCGTCATAGTCGATGAGATAGACGTGCGAGTCGACGTCGTGCCCGAGCTCTACGAGGTGTTCATCGGCACGCTCGATGGAGTCGTCGCGGACATTCCGCTCATGGAGATTACCCGGACCGGGCGTCCCCGCTGGTACGGCGCGTTCAAGCGTGTGGTAGACGCCGTTTTCGCGTTCGCGTTGCTTGTCGCGCTCTCGCCACCGCTGATCGTGATAGCGATCGCCATCACGATTTCCATGGGGTGGCCGGTCCTCTACGTCCAAGAGCGGGTTGGCGCGCAGGGGCGTCCATTTAGGCTCTACAAGTTTCGCACAATGATTCGCGACGCCGAGTCAGCCTCCGGACCGGTGCTCGCCTCGACCGGTGATGCGCGGATCACCCCGTTCGGCCGGTTCTTGCGTACCTACCGGATCGACGAGCTCCCCCAGCTCGTGAACATCCTCAAAGGAGAAATGAGCTTTGTTGGCCCGCGTCCTGAGCGCCAGTACTTTGTCGAGCGGCACATCGCCGAGATTCCCGGCTACCGCGAGCGGTTTAAGATTCAGCCGGGCGTGACCGGGCTGGCGCAGGTTTCTGGAGATTATGCGACTACTCCCGAGCGCAAGCTGAAGTACGATCTCATCTATATGTATCATCAGAACCTGATCATGGACCTGCAGATCATCGCGGAGACCATCCGGGTCGTCCTCACCGGGAAGGGCGCACGGTAGGAAGGGCGCCCCCCAGACCATCCCGACGAAGGAGAACGTGCAGTGGCCGCATCACGCAAGAAGAAGAAGGGCACCCCCTCCGGACAGGCGACGTCCACCGCGTCGGGCTGGGCGGCGATGACGAGCGCTCAGCGTGTGGCCTGGGTCTGCCTCCACGCGCTCGTGTTCTCCGTTCCGGTGGCTATGTCCAACTGGACGTGGGTTCCGGGTGTGATGATGCCGTTCACGGCCGACCAGTTCGACATCGTCAAGGTCTTCGTGCAACGCGGCATCACGCTCGTGGCATTCGCGGCATGGGCGTGGCACGTGCTCGTGAACGGGGGCACGGTCCGGCGCACCAAAGTCGACTACCTCATCTTAGCCGTGCTCGGCTGGTACGCTCTGTCATCGATTTTCTCGATTCACCCGCCTACCGCCATCTTTGGCAAGTACCGCCGCTACGAGGGTCTGCTCTCGCTCGTCACGTACGCGATGATCTACTTTTTGGCGGTGCAGTTCCTGGACCGCCTCTCGCGGGTTCGCTCGATCGCACGCACGCTCTTTTTTTCGGGCATCATCGTCAATGGCTACGGAGTCATGCAGTATCTGGGGCTTGACCCGCTCAGGTGGGGAACGTTGCCGTTCGAGGCGTATCGCTCCTTTTCAACGTTTGGCAACCCCGACCTTCTCGGCGGGTTCGTCGTGATCACTCTCGCGGTCTCGCTCGCCCTGGCTCTTTCGGAGTCTGATTTCCGATGGCGCATCGTGTACTGGTCGGGATTCTTGATCGGCTCGGTGTGTTGGATCACCGCGTTCACTCGCGGAGCGTGGATTGGCGGAGCGGTGGCGCTCATCGCGCTCGGGGTCGCGGTGTGGCGCATGCGCGGGGCGAGCCGTATGACGCGGGTGGACTGGTCGTTTGCGGGCGCCATTGTAGCTGCGGTGAGCGTATTAGTCGTCCGCAGCCTCCAATCGCCGGACCCGGTCATGAACGTCGCCGCGAGGCTCGGGTCGATCCTCGAGTTCGATCAGGGGAGCGCTCTTACGCGCTTTCAGATATGGGACGCCGCGTGGCGCGCGACTCTCGATCGGCCGATCTTCGGATTTGGTCCGGACACGTTCCGTCTCGTCTTTCCGGGCTACAAACCTATCGAGTACACCGAGGCCGCCGGTTACCTCTCGGTTGCCGACAACGTCCACAACTACTTTCTCCAGCTCTCATCTTCGGTAGGCATACCCGGAATGTTGCTGCTCTATGGGCTGTTCGCGTCCGTCGCGGTTCTTTCGGCGCGCAACGCCTTCAAGCGCGCCGAGTCAGACAAGGACGTTTCACGTCTCATTCTTGCGGGGATGTGGGCCGCTTCCGCCGGCTACGTCGTCAAACTCTTCTTTGGGCTCTCGGTCACCGGTGTGACGTTCCTGCTGTGGATCGCGATGGCCGCGCTCATGGCCCCTCTCGCACGTACTGTCGAGATCAGGCCGCCGTCATGGGGCGTCCCGGCCGCGCTCGTCATCTTTGCCGTGGCCGCGGTTGCCTCGTGGGGCAATCTCGTCTACCTGATGGCCGACAACGCTCACCTCCAGACCAAAATCGGCGCCACATACGAGGAGCGTGTGGCCAGCGCCGAGACGGCGATCAGGCGCAACCCGTTCAATGACATCTACCGAGCAGAGCTCGGGCTCGTGCACGCGGAAGCGTTCTCTTACCTCGCGTCGCAAATCAGGTTGGCCGAAAACCAGGGCCAGGACGCGACCATGATGCGGGCTGAGGCACAGCGCGTGTTCAATCTCGCGGAGGCCGAGTTTCTAGAGACAATCGAGTTTGTCGAGTACGAGTACGACAACTACGTTTTTCTGGCGAATCTCTACAACAATGGCGTGGGCGTACTATCAGCCGAGTACAATGAGAAAGCGCTCGCGATCGGGCGCAGGGGTATCGCCGTCAGTGAGTTCGGGCCCGCGATACGCCTGCAATACGCCATAGCGCTCCTCGACGCCGGTGATATTGAGGAGGCCGAGAGGCAGATGCGGGCGGCGGTTGAGATGGACTCGCGCTTCGCCGACACGCACATGCTGCTTGCCGAGATCCTCGCCCAACGCGGTGACGCGGCCGGCGCGCTTGAGTACTACCAGAAGGTCAAGGCGATCGACCCCGCTTATCCTGGGATCGACGAGATGATCGCCAGAGTGGAGACGGTGACGGGGGATTAGGCGGCATCGCGCCGCATGAAGGAGAACGACATGGCTAGCGCTACCGCCACCGTACCGCCAACCACCGTGCAGCGCCTGCCGGTCTACTTGCGCTGCCTCATCCAGGCGCAAGCGATGCGGATGCCCGTGGTCAACTCGGTCCAGATCGCCGAGATGGCGGGTACCAACGCGGCGCAGGTGAGGAAGGACCTGTCGTATCTCGGAGAGTTTGGGACGAGAGGCGTGGGATACGACGTCGAATCGCTCATCACCCATCTGTCGCGGAGGCTCGGCATCGCGGAGCAGCGGAGGGTAGCGATCGTGGGCTACGGGCGTCTCGGCAGTGCGCTTCAGGGATATCACGGGTTCGATGAGCGTGGCATGAAGGTTGTGGCGGTCTTCGATGCGGATCCGGCCAAGGTAGGCGGGTCGGCTGACGGGCTCACCATCGAGCACGTCGACCGGCTCGAGTCGGTGATCGAGCGCGAGCAAGTCGAGATCGCGGTTCTCACCGTACCCGGCCCAGCGGCCCGGGCGGTCGCGGATCGCGTCGTGGCGGCTGGTGTCAGGGCGATCATGAACTTCGCGCCCGTACGGCTGATCGTGCCCGACGATGTTACCGTACGTCAGGCAGACATGGCAGCTGAACTGCAGATACTCGCCTTCCACCTCAATCCGTCGGAAGCGATGGGATGAAAGCGCCGTCTGGCGGAAAGGGCCGGGCTTCCCAGTGGCTTATCGTGTGCACCGCGACCCTGTCGGTCGCGGTCGTGACCACGGGGGTGCTCGTCGCCGTGCAGTTGGTTCGCGCCCAAGCCCCCGGACTGGCAACGGGCGCGCGTTCCGGGGCGGTCGCGGGAACCCATAGCGCGTCGCCGTTCGTGGAGGCGGTGAGCCATCAACAAGCCGAGCGGTACCGGGATGCCCTCGAAGTGTACGAGGCGGTACTTGCCTCTGACCCAGACAACATCGAAGCGCTGTATGGACGGGGGACCGCACTGCTCGATCTGGGGCGGGTAGATGACGCGGAGAAATCATTGCGGGCTGCTCTCGCGATCGACCCGCGACACGTCGGCGCGGCCTACACTCTGGGTACGCACTATCTGGAAGCTGGGCGTCACAGCGAGGTGATCGAGGTCGTCGGTCCAGCGTCGGAGCACGCCTTGGGCGCTGCTGACACGGCGTGCCTGATGGCGCTCGCCTACGAGGGAATGGGTGACACCGCGATGGCCGAGAGGTACTACCGCAGAGCACTTGCGTACGTGCCTGATGCCTCGCTCGCGCTTGAGGGCCTTGCACGGCTAGGGGTGGGACCGTGATCGATGAGAAGCGTGACGAGTCGGTTGAGCTTGAGCAAGCTGGCGGCGGGATTGCCAGGACCCCCTTGAGACTTCAGCCGCTCGCGTGGCTTTCTTTGCTGCTTGGGATCGCCCTCGTGGTGCTCCTCGTCGTCCTCGCGCTGCTGCTGAATCCGCGAGCGCTCGTCACGGAAGGTGGAGCGCCCGTAGGGGGCATCGAGCCCATCCTGTTGATCGAGGGGCCGGGACGAGGCGAAGCGCCGGCGTTCAACCGTCCGCTTGACGTTGCGTTCGGTATCAACGATCGCATCTACGTAGTCGACTCCGACAACAACAGGATCGCCGTCTTCTCGCGACAAGGAAGATTTCTCTTTGAGTTCGGCGGGTTTGGGATAACCAAACCCTCACCCGGGTTCGAGGCCACATGGGAGGAGGGTCTGCTGAACTTTCCCCTCGGCATTGATATCGATGATGACGGGACCGTCTATATCGCCGATTTTCGCAACGATCAGATCCAGGTCTTCGACGCCGAAGGTGAGTTCATCCGGCGTTTTCCCGATCCCGCGACAAGAGTTGGAGCGGGGGCGTCGGGACAGGATGGAACGGGGATCGCCGTGACCTCACTCGCGGTCCACGACGGACATGTCTACGCCACAGACTCCTACCAGGTGGTCGTGTTTACCACTGAAGGTGAGTTTGTCCGGCAGTTTGGCAGACCCGGTGTCGGACCGGGCGAGTTCGACCGGCCCAACGGTATCGACGTCACCGAAGACGGAATGGTGGTGGTGGCCGACTCAAACAACTCCCGGATCCAGATGTTTACCTCTGATGGCGAGTTGGAGTGGGTGACGGGCGACAAGCGCCGTGTCACGGCCCTGGGCGCGTCTGTGGAAGACCCTGATGCGGTGTTCGGTCTTCCACGAGGCGTGACCGTGCTAGACGACGGTACCATCGCGGTCGTGGATTCGTTTGAGTACGACATCGTGCTGCTCGCGCCAGACGGCAGGATTCTCGGTCGGCATGGTCAGCGGGGCGTCCAGCCAGGTGAGCTCAATCTGCCTAACGGCATCAGCTCCTCAGGTGACCTGCTCGTGGTCGCTGACAAGGAGAACAACCGCATCCAGGTTCTTCGTCTTGCCAGGTAGGAGTCCTTACGAAGATGGCACGCAGGTTGCGTGTATCACCAGTGAAGACAAGTGCATAGGTTCACGCTCGCTCCACACCCGGTACACGCCGTCTCCGTTTGTCGGACCACCGTCTGGCCTGGTAGTATGGGTTGTTGGGGGTACCGAGCGCATAGCATGATGGGAGATGTACCGCCCAGTGATTCGCCCGCTGATCATTTTCGCCTTGGCGTGTCTATCCGCTCTGTCCCTCGCGGTGATACCTGCTTTTGCCTACGATGAGCTCGACCCGCCGTCTGGCCGCGCCTGTGTCGACTGCCACGGGTTCGCTCCCGACGACTCGGGCACCGGCGCCCCGCACGATAGATCTGGCCCGCACGGCGCGTACACGTCGACCACACAGAAGTGCCGAGTGTGCCACTCGGTCCACCAGGCGCCCAGCAGTTTCGTGCTCCTTCCCGCAGACACCGTCAAGGAAGTGTGCGAATCGTGCCATGACGGTACCGGCGGGCGTGGGGTCTACGGCGTGATCAAGGCACGCACGGGGGTTGATCCGTCCTCTGGTCACCGTGTGGGCGCGGACGCCACCCGGACGATCCCGGGAGGCAATCTCGACGGCACACCTCGCGCGGTGGTGTTCTCGGGTGTGAACGGGACTCTGACTTGCACCGATTGTCATTCGCCTCACGGTACGACGTCGCGGACCATCCAGCCATTCATTGGTGACAGGTACCGTTCCAGTGTAGCGACCGCTACGTTGCTCGAGACCACGTCGCAGCCGACAAACCGTTTGCTGCGCAACCGGCCCACCGGAGCCGAGACGACCGCTACCGTCTACGGGACCGGTTGGTGCGCGACGTGTCATCAGGGACATCTCGGAGGATCCGGGGGGGCGATGAACCATCCGGTCCAGCAAAACGATCACTTCTACTACAACTATCTGCCGGTACTCACCTCGCACGGCGCGAGCGAGACGGTTCTCGGCGAGCCGGGCCAAACGCGCCTTGGCGGGTCGAATCTCGGCTACCAGATGCCCGATTTGCGAGGCAGCGGGGAGCACACCAGAACCGCCGAGTGGCGGATCTCGCCGTTCCCGCTGTGCCAACAGTGCCACGAGGACATAAGGGACGCCACACAGCCCTTCACCGTCACCGCCGCCGATGGCTCCGCTGTGACAGACAACCCGCGTTTCCACGTCTTCCCACACGAGAGCAACGCGCAACGGCTTCTCATAGTGCCGCCGGGTCAGAACTCAACCTACACCGACGGGCTCTGTTTGAACTGTCACTTGCCGTGAAGCGGGGGACAACTCCCCTTCGCGAGTTGAGATATACTAAGCTTCGTTAGGCAACGCCAATGCGACCACGGTGGTGTGCCGAAGTCGTGCGGAGGAAGGCGAAAGGCGGCAGAGCGGCACTATGCGCAGGATTCGGATCGTGAACGGATTCACCGACCCAGCCCTCCGTCCCCGCTACATCATCTGGACCGGTTCGATAGTTATCGGACTTGCCGCGTTCGTGATCGTTGCACTCGGCGTGACGTCGACAAACTGGTTTTGCGCCGAGGGGTGCCATAAGGTCCAAGCCGATACGATCATCTCGTTCGAGCGCTCGGCTCATTCAAACCTTCAGTGCATGGCGTGCCACATGAAGGTGGACGCCGACCCGGTCTACTTTGTGCTCCACAAGGCTGAGGCACTCGGAGAGCTCTATCTGACCGCAACGAACAAATACTCACTGCCGCTCAATCCAGACTCTCACGTGGCGCTGTCGGCGAAGTACTTCCCCGAGAAGCAGTGCACACAATGTCACGACCTCGAGAAGAGGCCCGTGACGCCGAGTCCGGGCATCATCATCGACCACGCAATCCACTCAGAAAAAGACATCCACTGCACGGTCTGCCACAACCGGGTCGCGCATCGCGAGGATTTCGAACTCACTCTGACTGATCCCAATACCGGTGAGCCCAATCGCAAGCACGACGATTTCATGGAGATGACGGCGTGCTTCCGGTGCCACACGATTACCGGGGAGTCACCGAGCGGCATCGCTGCGCCTGGGGCGTGCGAAGCGTGCCACACGCCCGATTTCGATCTGATGCCCGCGAACCACAAGGAAGAAGGGTTCTACACGCCGTTCGGCGACTCGAGCGGGCACGCCCGTCTTGCCAACGAGGATCTCGCCCGCAGGCAGGCGCTCGAAGCGACGAAGGCCGCCGAGGGCACGCCGACAGTCGAGCCAAAAGAAGGCGGGTTGGATCTTGTGCCTGTCGCCGAGGTGGGATACTGCTCGACTTGCCATGATGAGCAGCGCTTCTGTATCGACTGCCACGGGATCGCCATGCCGCACCCAGCTGATTTCGCCGAGAACCATACGGAGGACGGCAAGGAGCGGCCCGACGTCTGTCAGACGTGCCATGCTACGGCCCCGGGCACCAATTTCTGCAACGACTGCCACCATGAAGGCAACGACCCGTCACGTTCTTGGCTCTCTCAGCACACGGAACCGGTTCGAGAAAGTGGCGCTAATGCGTGCTTCGAGTGCCACGCACCCACATTCTGCGCCGTGTGTCACGTACGTCAGGGAGTTCCCGACCCGCTATAGGGAAGGGTTCGTCAAGCAACCTTGCGCATCCTGAACGCGATTAGGTATGCTTTGTGAATGGGTACTCTAATCCACGAGGGCGTTTTACCGCGTCCCCCGTGTTGGTACTCACACATGTCTATCGCATGACCGTCCAGGGTGAGGAGTCACAACGTGCCCGATTTGAACCGCATTCCCGAAGCGACCGTCTACAGGCTGTCGCTCTACCACTGCTATCTCGGAGAGCTCATCCGCCGAGGAAGTGCCGATGTCCGGGTGACTTCGCGTGAACTCGCTAAGGAGCTTGACATTCGCGAAGAGACCGTACGGCGTGACCTGTCCTACGTAGGGGGGGTCGGGAGGCCTGGCGCAGGCTACCAGCTGTTTGTGCTCTTCGAGGCGTTGCAGCAGTTCCTTGGTTTGTGCGATGAGTACCCGATCATCCGTGTTGGGACCGCGCAGATGCTCCAGGCTCTGCAGGTCGTGTTCCCAGCCGATGCGTATGGTGTGAGGCCAGTGGCCTACTACTCCGAGCTTCCCGAAGACGTTGGGACGGTTGTGGGGGGTATCGAGGTCCGTCACGTGACCGAGATACCGAGGCTGGACGTGTCTCTTGAGGTGCGCGTCGCGCTCGTGGCCTGCTCCCCAGGGTGGATCGACCCCGTGCTGGAGATGCTCAACGAGGCGGACGTCACGGGGGTGCTCCTGCTCACTCCGAAGGTCAAACTTGACCGTCCGGAGCGCATGAATGTGCGTCACATTCGCATGCCTTGCGACATCAAGTCACTTGCCCATGGCTGCCGGATTCCATCGGCAGTGGGCGTCTAGCGCTCGCTGGTGACGAGTGCGTCGTTGGAGCGCGCCGTTATTATGGTATTCGACGCGCGCCGCAGTCGGCCCGCCTCCGCTTGCATGACGCATAAGAAATCGATAACATAATTATTAGTGTTTCGGTTATTTGTGCGGTCGCCAGCAGCTTGAGGATCGATCCGCGCGTAGGCGCCATGGCGGCGACGACGAAAGGGGCTCTCGGTATGAACAGGTCGCTACTAGTGGCGGTGGGGCTGCTCACGGTGCTAGCTCCAGCGCTCGTGCTCTCGGGTTGCGGAAACGGCGATGGCGGCGAGGCGACCCAGCCGAGCGGTCCAGTCGTTCGCGTCGGCTCGATGCTTGACTCGGAAGGGACGATCCTCGGCTCGATGGTGATCCAGATGCTCGAAGCCAACGGAATTCCGACCGAGGACAGAACCAAACTCGGGACGCCGGACGTGGTGCGCGCGGCGCTTCTTGAGGGCGAGATCGACGCAACCATAGATTACACGGGCAACGGCCAGTACTACCACGAGGGCGAGGAAGGGCTTCCTCGGTGGAAGAACGCCGCCGAAGCGTACGCGGCGATTGTCGAGCTGGACCGCGAGGTCAACGACATCGCGTGGCTGACCCCCGCGCCGGCCAACAACAGCGAGTTCATCGCGACTACGGCGGTGCTTTCTGACGCCGAGTCGGTCGTGACCATGGAGGATTTTGCGGCGTACGTGAATGCTGGCAAGCCGGTCAAGCTCATCGCGTCTCAGACCTGGGTCGACAACCCGCTCGGCCTCAAAGGCTTTGAGGAGGCATACGGCTTTACGCTCACTGACGATCAGCTCGTCACGTTGGCGACCGGCAACACCGCCGAGATGCTCGCGGCGCTCGCCCGCGGCACGGACGGTGTGAACTTCTCGCTCACGTATGGCACCGATGGCCAACTTGCCGATCTCGGCCTGGTCGTGCTCACCGACACCAAAGACGTCCCACCGGTCTACGAGCCTACACCCGTGTTCCGTGGCGAGATCATCGACGCGTATCCACAGATCGCAGACATCCTCAAACCGGTGTTCCTTAGCTTGAACCAGCAGAAGCTGCAGGAACTCAACGCGAAAGTCGCGCTGGGTGAGCAGGATCCGGTGAGTGTCGCCAGGGATTATCTGCAAGCCAATGGGTTTGTCGAGTAGCACCGGCTCAAGGGCGGCCGCCACCCGAGCGTTGGCCAGGATCCACGCGGCAACGGTTGGCGGTCCGCGGCGGAGCACGGTCGTTCTTGCGCTCACCGGATCGACGCTCGCGACGGCTTCGCTTATCGCTGGGCCGTACCTGTGGTTTCGGCCCAACCGGATCCTTGACGGAGCGTCGGTGACGGCTCTCGAAGCGTTCGGTGCGACCGGATGGCTGCTCGTCGCGCTCTGGATTGCTTCCGGCGTATTGGCTCTGCGGCCCGGCGCTCTCGCCGCGTTGGGGGGAGGCCCCGCGCGCGGGCTTATCGCGACCATCGCGCTCGCCGCGACCTTCGCGTTGGCCGGAGAGGCTGCCGCCGCGTTTGCCGAGACGTCGGAGCGTGTCGCCCGGACGTCGTTTGGCGCGAGCTACTACGTGGGGCTTTTCGGAGCGTTTCTCGTGCTCTACGCTGCCGCCGCGGATTCACGGAATCGCTGGTTGCGCGCGCTTGTCTGGCTCGCGCCGCTTGCGGCTCTCACGGCTCTCGCCGTCACCGGGGTCCTCGATGAGATTGGCATCGTGCGTGAGTGGTCGATGTGGCGCGACACATTCTCCCGCGAGATACGCCGTCATCTCGCGTACGCGCTTGGCGCAACGATTGGGGCGGTGGCCGTCGGCGTTCCCTTGGGGGTCCTTTCGGCGAAGAACCGCCGTGCCGAGACGCTCGTGATGGGTGCGCTCAATGTTGGCCAGGTCTTCCCGGCACTCGCGTTTGTGGGTCTGATGATGCCGCTCCTAGGGGTAGTGGGCGACAGGATCTCATTTCTCGGCGCACTGGGTGTGTCGGGCATAGGATGGGCGCCCGTGCTTGTGGTGCTGCTCGTGTACGCTTTGTATCCGGTGACGCGCAACACGACGGTGGCGATACGCCGACTTGACTCATCGGTCCTCGACTCGGCGAGAGGGATGGGCATGGGACGGTGGCGCTTGCTTGCGGAGGTGGAGCTCCCGCTGGCGTTCCCGGTGGTGCTCGCCGGAGTGCGCGTCGCGCTCGTGCAGAGCACAGCGGGCGCGATCGTCGCGGCGTTTGTTGGCGGAGGGGGTCTTGGCGCGATCATGTTCTTTGGGCTTGAGCAGACAAGCATGGATCTCGTGCTCGTTGGAGTAGTGCCGATCGTCGCGCTCGCGCTCGCTTTCGACACGGGGTTGCGCACCCTCGAAAAGGTCGCGAGCAGGCCTGGGACTCCGGTGACATCGCAGTGATCGAGCTTTGCGACGTCACCAAACGCTACGGTGCCAACACCGCGGTCGACAGTGTCTCGTTCGTGGTCCCTGAAGGCGAGCTCACGGTCTTGCTCGGTCCGTCGGGCTGCGGCAAGACCACGCTTTTGCGCACCATCAACCGCATGGTTGAGCCCGATGGTGGCGAGGTCCTCATCGACGGTGCTCCGATCACCGCGAGTTCGCCTGAGGAGTTGCGGCGCGGCATCGGGTACGCCATCCAGAGCGTAGGCCTCTTCCCGCACATGACCGTTGCGCGCAACATCGCGACCGTCCCGCGGCTGCTTGGCTGGGACGCGGGGCGCATCTCCGCCCGCGTAGTCGAGCTGCTCGCTCTCGTCGGGCTCGATCCCGCGGTCTTTTCGGGGAAGTGGCCCCACGAGCTTTCCGGCGGCGAAGCGCAGCGGGTGGGGGTGGCGCGCGCCCTTGCGGCCGACCCCCCGGTGCTTCTCATGGACGAGCCGTTTGGCGCACTCGACCCGATCAACCGCGAGCGCCTCCAGCGCGAGTTCGCCGAGCTCCACCGCACCCTCGGCAAGACCGTCGTGTTTGTCACCCACGACATCGAGGAGGCGGTCTTGCTGGGCGACACGATCGCACTCATGCGTGACGGCCGTATCGTACAGTCAGGGTCACCAGAGGAGCTGTGGCGTGCGCCAGCCAGCGAGTTCGTTCGCGACTTCTTTGGCGAGGAGTTTGGGTTACGGATACTCGCGCGCCACAGAGTCGGTGATCTCACGTACGGTTCACTGGCCGAGGAGGACCACGGCGCCGGGACCCTTCCGCTGCCACGGGTCGCGCCGGAGACAAGCCTGCGCGACGCGCTCGCGGTCATGGTGACCGGGGCTTGCGACAAGGTTGTTGTCGTCGACGGGCAACGGATGCTCGGCTCGCTCACGTTCTCTGAAGTCGTGAGAGGAGTGAGACGAGCGCGATGACCGCGTACGAGCCGGGAATCAGGCGCAATCCGTGGATTCCAGCGGCGCTGCTCGCCGCGCTCATGTTCTGGACGTTTTCAACACCGGGGGTCGAAGCGGTGTTGCGTTTCTTCTTTCCTCAAGCTGTCACGGTGACCTACGATCGCTCGCCGATGTGGCATTTTCTCCTTGATCACCTCACCATCGTCGCGGCGGGCGGGACGATCGCCATAGGGATTGGGGTGGCGGCTGGGTTGTTCGTGCTCAGCCCGCTCGGCCGTCCTTTCCGGGACATAGTGATGCGAATCGCGACATTCGGCCAGTCGATCCCGTCGGTCGCGATCATGGCGATAGCTGTACCGTCGATCGGTTACGGGTCCCGGACGGTTCTGCTCGCGCTTGTCATCTACAGCGTTTTGCCGGTGATGGTGAACGTCGTCGCGGGGATTGAGGGAGTGCCAGCATCCGCTGTCGAAGCGGGGCGCGGAATGGGGATGACGCGCGCTGAGCGGCTCCGGCTCATCGAGGCGCCGATCGCGCTTCCCGTCATCATGACCGGGATCAAATCGATGCTTGTCATCATGGTGAGCGCCGCCACCTTAGGAGCGGTGGTTGGTGCGGGAGGTCTCGGCGTGCCGATCCTATCTGGGATCGGGAGCTTCAACGACGCCGTGATCGCGTACGGAGCGGTGCCGCCGATCCTTCTTGCGTTGCTCGTCGATCAGACTCTGTAGGGGCGGCGCCGCCGTTTCTCACACGAAGTCGCGCGGTATGCGGTATGCGCGTCGGCGCTCGTACACGAGACGTTCGTTCTCGTTCGCCGCGTACGTCTCGGTCACGTGGAAGTACCTGGCGTCGCACGTCATCTCGCTTATCACTCGCACGCTCCAGGTCAGATCCGTTGACTCGCTGCGCGTCTCGCGGGCGCAGCGCACGGTCGCCGAGAGAGGTTTGCCCTCGGTGATTACGTAGACGTCACTGCTTGACTCGGTATAGCGAGCGCCCGTTGCGGGGATGGTCCGCGCGCGCCGCTCCCTGTCGGTGATCGTGTGCGTGCCATCTTCGACAGTGACGGTCCGCGTGCGTCCCGGGACCGGCGGCTCGGTACCCGTGTTTGCGTGCGGGCTTTGCGCTGCGGCGACTTCTGGCGGCTCGAAGGCTGGTTCGGCGCGTCCGGCGTCCGCTTTGCTGTCGCGTACGGGAAGCTCCAGAGAGCTCGGTCCGTCTACGGCCACCCGCATCTCGAGTGGTTCCGGCGACGGCCACGCGTGCGGCCAGTACGTGGGGGACAGAGCGAGCCGGATGCGGTGGCCTGCGGAAAAGCGGTAGCCGCACACTCGCGACTCGATGCGTACGTCCATCTGGGCGTTTGGCACGCACGCGACCGGTGACTCGTGACCTTCGCGGTGCGTGAGATTCAGCATGCCCCAGCTCACGAGGAGTGACGACCCATCGGGCGCCACATCTTCGAGCCGCACCGCGATGAGCGCCAGCGGCTGGTCCACACGCACGCGCACGCGTACGACCGGGTGTCCGAGCACATCGAGCGGCGCGTCGAGCGGCTGTGTAGTGAAGGTGAGCGAACGCTCGTCGTCTGGACGCTGGTCACCGGCGATTTCGTCCGGACCGCCGTTCGCGCACCACACGCCCGCGGCTTGTCCGCACTCCTGATTGCTGGGAAGCAAGAGCTCAGGCCAGGCGGGCTCGCCGGGAGTTTTGTGCGCGCTCTCGCCGGCGGATAGCGTCCCGCGGGAGGTGAGACGGTAGGCGGAGGTGCTTACCAGCGCCGGAGGCCAGCGTTCCTCGGCTACCCAACGTCCGGGACGGGTGGCGTGAAACGTCGCGGGCGCCACCCACTCTTCTATCCAAGCGCGCAGAAGCGGCTCGTCCATCACGTCGTTATCGATGCCTTTGAGCCAGTGATCCCACCACCGCACCGCTTCGTGCAAGAATCCGATCGCCGGGCCAGGGACGCCCTCGTAGGGAAACATGTGACCCCACGGGCCGATGAGCCCGAGCCGCGGGACGTCGAGGTGTTCGAGCAGGCGCGGCACGGCGTTGGTGTACGCGTCGGCCCACCCGCCTACGACCATGACCGGGCACTCGATCGCGCCGTACTCCTCGGCGACGGAGCCGTGCTTCCAAAACGCGTCACGCCGCTGGTGCGAGATCCAGTCGCGGGCGAGATGGGGGGCGTTTACGAGCCGGTGCATCCACATCTCGCGCCACCGGGGTCCCGCGAAACGCGGGTCGGGCGGCTGGATCGGGTAGGTGAGCATCGAGGCGGCCCACTTGAGCATGTCGGAAGCGAGCAGGCAGCCACCCATGTAGTGGCAGTCGTCGCGGTAGCGGTCGTCGGTTGAGGCGTGCGTGATGATAGCTCTGAGCCGCGGTGGGCGGCGGGCGGCGACCTGGAGTGCGTTGAATCCGCCCCACGAGTAGCCGATCATGCCTACTGAGCCGTCGCACCAGGGTTGCTCGGCGAGCCATTCGATCACTTCGAGCGCGTCATCGTGTTCCTGGGCGAGATACTCGCCGGCGAGCAGTCCATCAGAGGATCCCGTTCCGCGGAGGTCGACCCGGACCGAGGCGTACCCGTGTGCGGCGAAGTACGGGTGGCGCATGGCGTCGTCGAGAGCGGTGCAGTCGTCTTTGCGGTACGGCAGGTACTCGAGCACGGCAGGGACGGGGCCAGCCGTGCCGTCAACCGGGCGCCAGACGCGCGCCGCAAGACGCGTCCCATCGGAGAGCGGGATCCAGACGTTCTCGATCTCCTTCACGCGGTACGGGAACCCGGTGCGCTGGCGGGGTCGGCTCGTGCGCGTCTTCGCATCCATCGCGTCAGTGTAGCCGATGGAGCACGCGTTCCTGTTCGCCGAGAAGGATTCGCCGCGAAAGAAGTCTACCCTCCCGAATCCCCAGAGCCTTCTGAGCCGCCCTCAGGCCCGCCGTTGGTATCGCTGGGAGGTGTTGTGGTCTCCTCGGCGGATGCGTCTATCGTGGCCGCAGGGTCAGGGATGTGCCAGTACCACTCCTCCTCAAGCAACGTGGCGGCGGCCACCCGGTCGCTTTCCCACGTCTCCGCCGGGGCGACGGCGACGACGAGCACCTCGCGATCGTTGGTGCGTGCGATCACGTAGTCCGCCGCGAAATGGTTGCCTCGGGCGTCGATGCCGGTCACATGGCGCTTGTGAGCGATGCGGTTGCCGAGCCGCGTGTCCTGCACGTCACCGGTCTCGTATTCCTGCCACTCGCGCTCTTTCGCCCGGTTGCTGATCAGCGTGGTGAGCGCGTCCGCCGGCTCTCCCTCGGTCGGGACGACGACGAAGATAAGCACGGAGAGTGCGTCGAAGACGTCTTCAGTAGGAAACTCGCTGCCCGCGTAGACGCTCATGAAGCTCGGTTGGACGTTGACCTGCCAGTCTTCCCGTACCTTGATGTGGAACAGCCCGGTCGGCTCCCCGTAGCTGCGCAGAGCTGGTTCCTTCGCGCATCCGGTCACGCCGCCGAGAGGCACGGCCACAAGAAGGGTCAGGGCGAGAAACAGGCGGGTCGCGGTACCAAGAGCGACATGGGGGTTTTGCATGGTGTCTCCATTCAGGTTCGCGCGGGTGATACCATTGTATACCGGCACAGGTATGAGGACGACCCTGGTTGCCCCGATGAGTCAAGCCGGCCGCGACTGGACGGCGAAATACTACCACAGGCATTTGTGAGGTTGATATCGTTTTCACAAACTCCACATCGATGACGCAATCTCCGTGGAAACTCCATCCGGGTGAGGTATTCGGTTGGAGCGAACTCGTTACACTGTTCACGAACTTCGCATCGAGCCGCGAGACGGCGCACCATTCGGGGCGTCGACGCTCGACGGTCCGTCGCTAGGGAAGGCCGATGGCACTCATACCGCCCCGGGTCAGCCGGAGAGCACGCTCACGAGTCCGGCGTGACGCGTGGCGCACTGCGCTTCCCATTCTTGTTGTTGGCTGCCTCGTCTTGAGTGTAGTGGTGGTAGCGGGAGGCTCCGCGGTCCGGCGGGACGTCGGGTGCGGACTTTGCCACAGGGGGCATGTCGCCGCCAACCGGGATTCCGCTCACCAAGGACTCAGGTGCGCCGAGTGCCACGCGTCTCCGGGCGCGGCTGGTATAGTGGCGGACGGTTTGCGTTCGATCAGGTGGCTTTCCGTCTCGCCGTTTCGCGAGGCGAGGCCTGGCTTTGCGCCTGAGAGAGCGTGCCGCGAGTGTCACTCGTTCGCTCTGACGTCGACAGTGACGACGTACGTACGTGTGCGCCACGCGGACTTCGCCGAGGAGCGGTGCGCGAGATGCCACGCGGGGACAGGTCACCGAGTCGACGCCGAGCGCCGTTGGTACGCCGGACCGCTCATGGAAGATTGCACCGGGTGTCATCGAGTCTCCGGGACCAACGTTGACGCGTGCTACGTGTGCCATCCTCCCGGCCTCACCCGGCAGCGCCCGGAAGACGAGAGAGCGACGGTGTTCACGGCGTCCCACGGCGCCGGTTGGCAGCGCGCGCACGGCATGGGCGACATGTCCGGGTGCACTACGTGCCATGTCCCCGCCGACTGCGCGAAATGCCACGGGATCCCTCTCCCGCACCAGCAGGGGTGGCAGCGCGTCCACGGCGACGGCCTGACCGAGCCGGTTCGCGAGCGGTGCTCGGCGTGTCACGATCCCCAGTGGTGCACCGATTGTCACGGGGTCGAGATGCCGCACGGCGACGGTTTCCTCCCAGCGCACGGGGGTCTTGCCGAGGGGCTCGAGGACGTGTGCTACCGATGTCACGTCGAAGCATCGTGCGCGCAGTGTCACTACAGCGCCGAGCACAACCAGACGCCCGGTGTCGACTATCACTTCGGGGCGGGTGATCCCCAGTGATTGACCAACTCATCGCCGACATCATTCTCCGCGTACGCAGCGGCTTGCTCGTCTTTCAGCAGCAGATTCCCCGGATAATCGAGGATCCTCGGGCTTATCCGAGAGAAGCGATGCTGCTGGCGGTTCTCGTGGTACTCGTCGGCGTATTCATCATCCTTGTGCTCTACGCCATGTGGGAAGCGTACCTCGATCAGCGGGAGCGCCGACGGCTTGGCGTTCGCGTGCGCAAGGTGCGGCGGTGGCGCGTGCCGGCGACCGCGTTCGTCGCTCTCGTTTTCGGCCTCTTCGTGGTATCGCTCGCGCCGATGGCGCCACAGGCCGGCAGCGCGTGCGGTGTGTGTCATGCCGTTCGGGGCGCCGTGGACAGCTGGAACGCGAGCGCTCACAATCGCACGTCGTGTTACGGGTGCCACGCCGCGCGCGGTCCGCTCGGCGCCATGGCCGCCTCGGCGGGAGGGGCCGTCCGGATCTTGAGCTCCGCCCAACGCGAGGGCCGAGTCTACGAGGGCTCGTGCCTGGCGTGTCATCGTTCGATAGTTGACAGCGTCGTTGGCGCGTCCGTCCGGATGCGCCACGCCGACGTGATTGAGGCGCGGATGTCGTGCATCGAGTGTCATGGCAATGTCGGTCACTACTCCGCTGATGAGACCTCCGAGCCGCGACTACAACGCAACCGGATGTCGCTGTGCCTAACGTGTCACGACGATGTGAAGGTCACCTCGGAGTGCGACACGTGCCATGAGGGCAGGCCCTTCGACATCGCCTCGGCGCCAGCGGGAACGATGGAGACGCCGATGGCGGTCACGTGCAGCGGGTGCCACTCGGACGTGACCCAGGCCGCGTGCGTTGAGTGTCACGGGCTCGAGATGCCGCATCCGCGACCGGAGTTCCTGAGAGTACACGCGGGGATGTCATACCGGCAGCCGTCGCTGTGCACGCGTTGCCATGAACTTGCCGAGTCGGCTCAAGATCAGGCGTGCGCGTGTCACGACCAGGATGTCAACATCCACGGCACGTACAGCGAGTGGTTTCCGAGTCATGGTCCCATCGCACGTCAGAACGGCCCTGGCGCGTGCATGTGCCACGATGACGGGCGGTCTTGCGGGAGGTGCCACGACGTGTACCCGTTTTAGGTTCTGAATTGTTGGAGATTTCACGAAGGTTTGCCGTTGCTGTTGTAGGCGGTACCTGGGATTGGTAGGATACGCGGCGGGGTATCACATCCGGCGCGATGATCAGCACTCCGTCATGCACTGGCCGTCTGAGCACGTGGAAGAGGTGGGAACGTTGGCACCTGCAGCGCCAAAGGTCCGTCGCGTATCAGGCGGTCCGAGCAAAGTGACGTACGGTCTTCTCGGCGTCGTGGCCGTGCTAATCGTCGTGGTGGGCGTCTTGCTTCTCGGCGGTGACCTGTTCAATCAAACACCGCAGAACGATCTCGAGCGCGACCACCGGATGCTGGTGGAGGCGCTAAGAGACAACCCGGACAATCCCGGGGTACTCATGACGCTTGCCGAGGTCGAGTACGAGATGGGCCGCAAGCGGGATGCGATGGACCGGGCCGCGCGCGCGTCTGAGGTGGCGAGCGCCACGCCGGGAATCAACGTCCGCTACGCGCAACTTCTCATGCTAGAGGAACGCTTCGAGGAGGCGGAGGCAGCGGCGAACAAGGAGATCGAAATCGCTGGGACCAGATCGGGTCACCCTTACTTCATCCTCGCGCAGGTCCTGCGCGCGCAAGGACGGCTCGACGAGGCGATTGCGCAGGTTGAGATCGCCATACGTATCGACTACTACGCGGCTGACATGAAGATCCTCTACGGCGACATGCTGGTCGAGGCTGATCGGAAAGACGAGGCGATCGATCAGTACAATGAGGCGCTGCGATACCTGCCGGACGACCCGCGCATCGTGAAGGCCCTTGAATCGCTCGGCGTCACGGTCGCACCCTCTGACGGGTCGAACCCGCACGCGCCGGTCGGTCCGAGCGAAGAAATGACGGTGCCTGTCGACGAGTTGATCGACGGACTTTTCGAGAATCAGCAGCCGTAGCGCACGCGCGCTTGAAAGGAGCACCCGTCACATGAGCTCGAACAAGCGTCTGGCGATAGTACTCGGGGTTATCTTGCTCCTCATTCTGGGCCTCGCTGTCTTCTATCTGTACCTGCAAGGCGGAGCGACCGAGCAAGGCGAGCAAGAGCACACAGCTGAGGACGGACTCATCCCCATCCGTTCGATCTACGCGTTTGGTGAGCGCAACATCCGTCTCCCCGTGGGCGTAGGGGCCGATGACAACGGGGGGTTCTTCGTCACCCTGCGCGACTCGGCCGCTGTGGTCGAGTTCGACCGGAGCGGTGACTACGTTCGTCACTGGGGAGAGCGCGGCACGCAGGCGGGTCAGTTCCTCGTGCCTCTGGGTGTGGCCGTAGACCGCCTGGCGGGCCACGTCTACGTGGTGGACCGGGGCCGTCTCCGGCTGATTTGCTTCAACGAGTCCGGGGAGTACCTCTGGGAGGTTCCTATCTTGCGCCCGATCTCGGTGACCGTCGCCGCGAACGGGGACGTCTATGTGACCGCCGAGGGGGAGATTCTCCGCTTTGACAGTGAAGGTCAACTATACGTTGATGGTTCGGTCGGCACACGGGGCAAACTGCCTGGCCAGTTCGACTACCCGCGCAACGTGGCGGTGGCCGAGGACGGTTCGGTATTTGTGGCCGACACCAACAACACCCGCATACAGCGCGTGCGGATGGAAGGACAGTTCACCGCGGCGGTGGATTGGGTGCGCGGTGAACCGCCGCGCTTCCAGGACGATCCTCAGGTCACCTACGTAGCGCCTTCCGGCATTGCGCTTTCAGCGGGCGACCGGCAGGTAGTGGTGATCGACGGGTTTGGCCATCGGATCGAGATGCTCAATCCCGCGACTGGCGAGACGCTCACTGACTTTGGCGGGGAGCGCCGCGGCGGTGGCGAGGGGATGTTTAACCTGCCCACCGGTATCACGCACATGTACGACGACTACTACGCTGTCACCGACACATACAACGACCGCGTGCAGATCATCCGCCTTCTTGCCCCCGATGACCGCGGGCCGTTCAGTATCTACCCGTGGCTGAAGTGGCTCCCGCTCCTCTTGCTTCTGCCGCTTCTTGGTCTGCTGGGCCGCAAGCGGGTCTTCGCGACGCGCGAGGCGCTTGCCAGGGCGGTCGAGGAGGGCGATATCCGGCTCATCGCGGGGGTGTTCCGCAAGATTCACGTGCTTCCCCTGGTCGCCGAGGAGTACGCGGACGTCACCGAAGGAGAGGTGCGTTTGGGTGACTACCTCGTGGTAGTTGAGCCGCCGAAGCGGGACGATACTCCCAGCGGAGGCGCGGACGTCCCGGATCCGCTCGCGCCTGAGGAGCGCGAGCTCCTCGAGGTGTCGCGCACGCGCGGCATGAGGCGCGCGCTCTTCCCACGCGTGCGCATCTTCTGCGGTGAGGCCAAACAGCTCGAGCGCTTCACCGAGGCGGGCGCGAAGGTCCTCGACTACGACGAGGTCAAAGGCGAGTACGTGGTCGCGGGCGAGGAGCCGGCGGCCAAGACGTAGGCTGCCGCGCGATGCGCGCTGAGCTGAATAGCTACAGTACGGAAGGCCCCGGGACCGTCGTCCCGGGGCCTTCTTACCGCCTGCCGTACACGCGCGTCGTCTGCCGCGCCGCGCCGTCTGGCATAAGGAAAAGCGATCAGCTTGATTTCAGGCAACGTCCGTTGACCGATTAGTGAAACGAATATCGAAATCGCGTTGAGTACGGTCATAGATGAGCGTATGCTGTACGCGTTCCATGCACCGCGATAGTGGGACGACACATGTCCTGAGCGGTGGATTCTCGTCAGGAGAGGAGGTGTGAACGATATGACGAACATTTGCACGATCTATTTCAGGGAGGTAAGGGAGGTACGTACTGTGAAGAGAGCACTCATGTTAGCCGTGCTCACGGCCGCTGTGCTTGCCATCGCGGCTTCTCCGGCGCTCGCCGAGGGCTACAACGATGGCGGTTGGAACTACACGTCGCAGGAGGGTACCGCGACGTATGGTCGCGATTCCGGCGTTTACGTGCGCAATCCCGTCGCCGGCACGGATCAGATCCAGACACCGTATTCCAAAGGTCCTCATGGGGGTTATACGACGACAACGAACAAGTGTCAGGACTGCCACTCGACCCACTACGCGCTCGGTAGCTACATGCTGCTTCGCGCCAACGACCGCGAGAACGCTTGTACGTTCTGTCACGCGGGCGGCGGCGGATCGTCCATCAACATCCAGATGGACAACGACTACGACGCGGATGGCGTCGTAGCCTCAGAGACGAATTACGCTAACGTTGGCCACACGCTTGGTTACAGCGGAAAGGCTCCAGTCGACATCCAGCCCGCGTTTGAAGACGCCGCTGGCCTGGCGTGTTTCAGCTGTCACTCTCCCCACGGCAACTCGGCTCGCACAATCGAGGTGCTCGCCAATCCGGGCGCTGCCATGGATGTGTGGATCGACCGTGGCGGCACCCCCATCGCGGGGGTCGCTGGTCCGCTCTACAACGGCGTTGTGACCGAGGTCTACACGGGCTCCGCAGGGGCTCAGAGAGTCTTCGGGACGAACATCGATGGAACCGTGAACGCGGCCCACGCGACCTACAAAAGCACGCTGCTCATAGACACGGGTCCGCTTGCCGGTTTCTACGACCTCAACAAGAGCTCGGCTTCACCGCCGACGTCTATTTGGGGACCATCTCCGTGGGCGAGCAACATCGTGTCCCGCGGCACGAGCGGCGCGGCGTTCGCCCGCCCGATCTTCGTGGATAATCGCTGGCTGCTGCTCAACAATCCAAACGTGAAGCGCGCCGATCGCGCCATCACGGTCTTTAGCTGGGAGCGTACTCGCGACGTAGCGACATCGATCCAGCCGTATCGCGGTGCCGTGCTCCAGCTTTCCGTTGGCGATGAGATCCCCAAGACGGTCATCCAGTTCCTGTTCCGGAAGTCGGACGGAACCGTCTACGCCGATGCGCGCGCGGATCGCACAGGTTCTGCGTCGTGGTATCGGGATCCGGACAAGATCTATCTCGAAGGTCACTGGACCCAGGCGCAGATCAACTCCGGTGCTGCCGACGGCGCGTGGATAGACATCCACGCCGATGGCGTGAACAAGCACTCCGCCGACAAGGACAATCCCATCGGCCCGGCTGACGTCAACCTTGGTCCGGATCAAGACATCGACCGCAACCAGGCGTACATGTGGTCGGACATGGGAGACGGCGGCGGCCGTGGCTTCGGCTCGGCTTCCGACTTCTGTCAGGCTTGTCACGCCGGCTCGGCGGGCTCGTCGACCCAAAAGGCGCTCGTGTATCTGTCTGACGCTGGCGGCTACGTAGAGGCGTACAGCCACGACGCGAACACTCGTCATTGAGCGCGTTCGATGCCCCTGAACCCGGGTGGTTCAGAAGGAACACCGGACGGCGCCGCTGACAACGAGGGTCCGCACTGCCGCAACTGCCACACCGGCGCCAACAGCTGCAACCAGTGCCATGGCACGAAAGCTGACGGCTCGCTTGCGTGGTACTACAGCGACCGCACCAACTTGTCGAGCAATCCGTACACCATTCACGGCAACGTGCAGGGCGCCGGAAACCCGTACCAGCCGCAGCAGTACGTGCACACCAGCGCTGTTGCGAACGTCAACGGCCAGTGCATCGACGGTGGTTTCAGCTTCCCGCACCGTACGCTCGGCGCGAACCTGCTCAAAGACGAGCTCTACGGCGTCGACTACGATGGCACGCCGGTCTCGGTGGGTGAGACCCGGAGCGTGCCAGGCTGGTTTGAGGCGTACAACTACGGAGTCGTGGACGCTTGGAACTGGCAGAGCCCGTACGCCACGGACTATCGCGAGGGAACGTACAGCGTTCTTAGCAGCGGTACGGGTAACACGTGGCAAAACGCTAACGCTCCGCGTCCGTACAGCGGCGCTCCCGCGTATCTTGGCGCTTCGACTCCGATCGAGGACGGCGCACTCGTCGAGAACCTCGACTCTGTGTGTATCGATTGCCACGGGGATGCGACGTTCTGGAACGGCGACGACACGCAGTACTACTACGAGAAGACGTATGAGGCTGGTGTCGTGAGCAAGGGTTGGGAACTCATGTGGAAGGGCCTGCCGTAAGGGGTGCCTGATCTGCTGAGATTCTAATGCTGCGCTGACTGACGCGCGTCGGGAGGCCGTCTCTGAACAGAGGCGGCCTCCTTGCTTTCAGGTTGGTTCACGCCGTTCGCCGATTCATCGTGATTAATTTCCCGAACGTTCTTGTGGTACCCCAATGGGTAGGAGTATTCTCTCTTAGAGTACCCATGGGGGTAGTGGTATTTGCGGGGTACTCACCAAAGGTCGTTCTCGGGCGGTCACACGCCCCTGATCGAGACACTCTCGTCAGGAAGGGAGGTGTATGTGAAATGACGAACATTCGCACGATCTACAATAGGGAGGTACGTACTGTGAAGAGAGCACTCATGTTGGCCGTGCTCACGGCCGCTGTGCTTGCCATCGCGGCGGTCCCCGCGTTTGCCGAGGGCTACAACGATGGAGGCTGGAACTACACGACCGAAAGTGATCTGCCGGGGTACGGGGATAACGCCGGCATCTATGTCCGCAGCGTTCAGGGCACCGACCAGGTGCAGTCGTTCGCGGGTCCTCATGGTGGTTACACGACGACAACGAACAAGTGTCAGGACTGCCACTCGACCCACTACGCGCTCGGTAGCTATATGCTGCTTCGCGCCAACGACCGCGAGAACGCTTGTACGTTCTGTCACGCGGGCGGCGGCGGATCGTCCATCAACATCCAGATGGACAACGCCTACGACGCTGATGGCGTCATAGCGAGCGCCGACAACTACCTTGGCACGGGCCACACGCTCGGCTACAGCGGTAGTGCTCCGGCTGATATCGAGCCCGCGTTTACGGATGCCGCGGGTCTGGCATGCTTTAGCTGCCACACCCCGCACGGCAACTCCGCTCGCGTGCTCGAGGCGTTTGGGAGCCCGTCGCGTCCCGCGGGTGATGGCATGATCAACACCATGTACGGTGCTGACTTCATGACGACGCAGATCTTGCGTCTGCAAGAGATGTTCAAGGTCAAGTTCCCCATGGGTTCGGGTGGCGCCCACATGGTCATTCCGGAAGACCTCACCAAGATGGGTCCTCCGGTTTGGAGCAGCACTGAAGCGACGCACATCGCGAACGCTCCTGACCCGCTGGATGTCACTCCTTTCATGGGTGCGTGGGCGGCTGCCGGTGCACCCAAGGCCCCGGATATGAGCGCGATCCAGGGTTGGTGGATGGGTCTGGACGACGGCGACCCCATGACTGCGCTTCCGGTGAGCGCTGATGGCTACTACGCCGTCACGCCGTCCGAGATGGGTGCGCTCATGGGGCTCTTCCCGCCAACGCTGACCAATCTCATGCAGAACTGGTACATCTACTGGGGGATCGATCTTCAGGCAGGCAACATCAACACCAAGTTCTGGAACATGGGCAACTATCAGCAACTGGCCGGTGGCGCTTATGGTCCAACGGCACCGCCTGAGGTCGAGGTATGGGTCAAGCCGCTCTTTCCCGAGGGCCGCTTCCTCCTGCTGAAGAACCCGGACACGGGTGACGACTTCTCGGCTGTCAATCCGATGACGGGCCAGCCGTTTGGCGATACCAAGGTTGTCGGCAAGGTTGGTGGCGAATGGCAAGAAGCCAACGCTGTCAACGGCAAGAAGCAGGCGATCGATTGGGATTGGCCACTCGGTCCGGCGGCCAGCTGGGGTCCGTTCTTCTCGACGGATAGCAACGAGCGTTTCCCGCTCGCGTTCCCGTGGGCACCTAGAGGCGTTGCGATGCAGAACGAGTTCTGCACGTCATGCCATGATGGTACCGCGGGTTTGTCGACCCAGCCCGCCAAAGTGTACGTGCCTGAGGTTGGCGACTACATGACGGCCTTCAGCCACGATTCGAACAGCCGTGGTTGTGCTCGGCAGCAGTACCTGAACCCGGGCGATGAAAACAACTTCGGTCCCCACTGCGCCAACTGCCACACCGGCGCTTCGGGCTGCTACACCTGTCACGACCCGGATGGGGAGAACTGGATTCACTTTGGCAAGGGCGCGTACGCGTCGGCCACAAACGGTGTGTATGCGGATCCCAACGATCTGCAGTATGAGGGTCGCACGAGCTACCTGGGAGTTCCTTCAGTCCGCACCAACGCCGTCGCGAATGTCGGTGCTCAGTGCATCGACGGCGGATTCAGCTATCCTCACCGTACGCTCGGAGTGAACATGCTCAAAGACGAGCTATGGGGCGTTGACTTCGACGGCACCGCGATCGGCCCCGGAGAGACGCGCCTGACAACAGCTAGCGTCGAGGCCTCGTTTGGGGCCGGATACTTCGGCGACAGCTGGAAGTACGCGAACATCGCCGGGCAGGTCACGCACAGCCTCGACTCGGTGTGCATCGACTGCCACGGTGACGCTACCTTCTGGAACGGCGATAACCCCGATTACTACGCCGACTTTACTTCGGGCGACCCGCTCGGCACGGAGACTTGGAATGTGACCGGTTGGGAACTACTCCTCAAGGGTCTGCCGTAAGGCTCACCTGACGTAGGGATCCTCTGAGTGTCTCGTACACGATGGGGGACGGAGGGCCGCTCTGGCGACAGGGCGGCTCTCCTTATCGGGTGGCCGTGTTATACTCGCGGCTGTTCGTCCGCGGCTCAACACGCCATGCCGGTGGCGCTGTTTCGGAGAGCCGTCATCTGAAGAGAGGCCTGGCTTTTCATGTCGCGAGTCGACCTTGTGCTGCTGCACGCCCCGAGCGTCTACGACTTTCGCGAACGATCAATCATGTTTGGCCCCGTGTCGGATATGGTTCCCTCCACCCCCGTATTCGAGATGTATCCGCTCGGTTTCACCACGATGGCCGAGTACATGGAGCGCTACGGTCTGCAGGTGCGGATAGTCAACCTCGCCGTACTCATGCTCAACCGTCCAGACTTCGATGTCGAGCGTGCGATCCGCGAGATGAACCCGGTCGCATTTGGGATCGATTTGCACTGGCTGCCGCACGCACACGGATCGATCGAGATCGCGCGCATCGTTAAGAAGTACCATCCCGGCACGCCGGTCATCTTTGGCGGTCTGTCCTCGACGTACTTCCACGAGGAGCTCGCGAGTTATGAGTGTGTCGACTACGTGGTACGCGGGGACTCCACGGAAGAGCCGATGACGCGGCTTCTCTACGCGCTCAAGGGCAAGGGCAAAGTCGACGACATCCCCAACCTCACCTACACGACGCGGGACGGCTCTTTGGTAGTCAATCCGCTCGAATGGGTGCCGGATGACATGAATGACATCTCCCTTGATTACTCGTTTAACATGCGCGCGGTGATCCGCTATCGCGACATGATGGGTTTCGTGCCGTTCAAGGACTGGCTCCAGTACCCGGTATGCGCGTCGCTCACGTGTCGCGGGTGCACCCACAACTGCGTGACGTGCGGCGGGAGCGCGTATGCGTTTCGCGAGCACTTCGGACGCCGCAAGGTCGCATTCAGAGATCCCGAGCTGCTCGTGCGCGACATCGAGCACATCCAGAAGTACATCCCAGGACCAATCTTCGTCTTGAACGATTTCCTGCAGGCGGGACGCGACTACACGGCCGCGTTCATCCGCGGTCTTGGAAAGATCGACCTGCGCAACCCCATCGGCTTTGAATTTTTCAAGCCCCCCGCCGAGGACTTCTACCGGTTCTTGAACGAGCACCTGCGCGACTACAGCGTCGAGATCAGCGTCGAGAGTCACGACGATGCGGTTCGCGCCGCATTCGGCAAGCACCACTACACGATGGAGCACGTAGAGGAGTCGATCGCCGCGGCGCTGCGCAACGGGTGCTCACGGTTCGACCTGTACTTCATGAGCGGGATTCCCACACAGACGGCCGATTCCGTTCGCGAGACCGCCGCCTACATCGAGTCGCTCTACGCCAAGGTTGACAACGATCCCCGTCTGCTCGCGTTCACATCGCCGATGGCGCCGTTCCTTGACCCCGGGTCGATGGTCTTCGACGACCCCGAGAGGTACGGGTACACCTTGCGCGCCACAACACTGGAGGAGCATCGACAGCTGCTCATTGAGCCGTCATGGAAACACATCATGAACTACGAGAGCGACGCGATGAGCGCCGATGAAATGGTTGAGGCCACCTACGACGCGGGATCCGCGCTCAACCGCCTTAAGGGTCGTATCGGCATTATCGAACCCGAGGTCGCCGCGCGCACCGAGGAGCGCATCGTTGCCGCGCGAGCGGCTATGGCGCGCGTGGACGCAATTCGAGCGATGCCGGAAGCAAGCGCCCGCGAAAAGGAGCTCGCCGCTTTGAAGCACGATCTCGACCGCCTCTCGGAGTCAACCGTGTGCGAGAAGAGTGAGCTCAACTGGCCCCGTTACGTGAGCATCCGCAACGTGTACTACGTTTTGCTGTTGTGGCTCACCGAGAATCTCGCTACCCTATTCCGGTCCCGGCGCATCCCGTCCGCGACCAGGAGCGCGTGCGAGACAACCTCGGAGGCCTGATGCCCGACCCAGGAAACGACCCCGCCCCCGTGGCCGACGCGCCCGCGGCGGGCGAGCCGACAGCGGAGCGAGTACGCGGCATCTTCGCACTTATCGCGCACCGCTACGATGCGTTTAATGCGGTCTCGAGCTTAGGTGTCGATCGCCTCTGGCGACGCGACACCGTCAGGGCGGCACGCCTGACTCGCACAAGCCGCGTCCTCGATCTGTGCTCCGGGACAGGTGACCTTGCGCTCGCGCTCGCACGTTTTGGCAGGCCCGCCGAGGTCGTGGGCACTGACTTCGTCCCTGAGATGCTCAAGGTGGCCGAGAAGAAGGCGCGCACCCGGCACAGCGGACGCACCGCTGTGAGCTTCCAGGTGGCGGACGCACAGAACCTACCCTTCCCTGACGCTTCGTTTGAAGTGGTCACCGTCGCTTTTGGTGTGCGCAACCTGCCTGATCGCTCGGCCAACTTCGCCGAGGTGTTGCGAGTTCTCAAGCCCGGCGGGCGCTACGTGATCCTTGAGTTCTCCCGGCCGGGCTTTCCGCCCTGGCGCTGGATCTACTACGCTTACCTGCGCTTCGTCATCCCCTCCATCGGCGGTCTTCTCACCGGTGACCGGGCGTCGTTTGTCTACCTCAACGAGTCCATTCGCGCGTTTCCCAGTCAGGGTGCACTCGCCAATGAGCTGCGTAAGGCGGGTTTCTCGGCGATCAGCTGGGAAGATCGCACCGGCGGTGTTGTCGCCATCCACGTGGCGGTCAAGTAGCTCTGCGACCGCGTGACGAGTGGCTGTCCATCTGCGGTACCATAGACGCAGATTCGAGGACGGAAGGACGACGATGATTCTTGCCGCACGCTACGTGCTCCCGGTGGCCGCTCCGCACATCGTCGATGGCGGCGTGCTCGTCAGCGGTGACACCATCGTCGAGATCGGCGAGCTCAAGCAGCTTGTCGCTGCGCACCCGGATGAGGAGGTCCGCGACTTCGGGCTGGCGTGCCTGATGCCCGGGTTTGTCGACATGCATACGCACCTCGAGTACTCGGCGATGCGCGGGCTTGTCGATGATCTGCCGTACTCGCAGTGGAAGCTCCAACTGCTTGACAAGGAGAAGCGGCTGACCGCGGCGGACTGGAACGACGCGGCCCTGCTCGGCGCCGCCGAGGCGCTCGAGTCGGGCATCACGACCATCGCTGACATCACCGAGTCGGGCGCCTCCGCGCGAGCTGCGGCTTCAGCTGGCTTGAGAGCGATCGTGTACCGCGAGGTCTCGACGATGGATCGCGCCCGCGTGCCGTCTGTCATCGAGGCGGCCAGAGCCGATATCGCCGAGTGGCGTGAGTACGCCGATCCGTCGCGCCTCGAGATCGGCATCGCGCCGCACGCCACGTACAGCTGCCATCCGGCTGTCTACGAGGCGGTCACCGAGCTCGCGATAGCCGAGGGGTTGCCGGTCGCGATGCACCTAGCTGGGTCCAAAGACGAGTACGACTTCGTGAAATACGGCAGCTCCCGTCTCGCGGTGGACTACCGTGAAACGTTTACGGGTGTTGACCTCGGCTGGCTGCCGACAGGCGTGAGCCCGGTACGCTACGTCGCGCAGTGGGGGCTCTTCGACGCGCCGAGAATGCTCGGCGTGCACTGCACGCAGGTTGATGAGGCCGACATTGAGATCCTCGCCGGAAACGACGTGCGGGTCGCGTTTTGTCCGCGGTGTAACGCCAAGCTCGCGATGGGAACCGCTCCACTCGGCGAGTTTCTGCGCCGCGGGGTGAAGGTAGGCCTTGGCACGGACTCACCGGCGTCCAGCAACACTATCGACATGTTCGACGAGATGCGCATCGGCCTGCTCATCCAGCGCGCCGCGCTTGGCTTCGAGCCGTATCTGATCGCGCGTCAGTTCATCAAGCTTGCCACGCTTGACGCGGCGAGGGCGCTCGGGATCGATGACCGCGTGGGCTCGCTCGAACCTGGTAAGCAAGCTGACATCATCGCCGTCAACATCTCCCAAAGCCACCAGATTCCCACGCTCTACCCGTACTCAACACTCGTGCACACCGCCAACCAGGAGAACGTCGTCATGACGATGGTCGCTGGTCAGATCCTCTACCAGACGGGCTCGTGGACGCTCCTCGACTACGATCGCATCTGGGCTCGCGCCGAGGAGCTGCGGATCGCTCTCAGGGCGTAAGCGATGCGAGAGCGCGGGGTAGTCGTCTCGGCATCCGAAGGCACGGTAGATGTTGCGATCGCCGAGTCTATCGCGTGCAAGACGTGCGGCGCGTGCGCGAGGAGCGCACACGGGGCGCGGCTGCTCGAAGGCGTGCTGGACGACAGCGGCGCTCGAGTGGGCGACCAGGTCGAGGTCGAGATCCCGCTTGGCGCGGTGCGAGCGGCGCGAGCGCTCGTCTACCTGCTCATTCCCGGCTGTCTTCTCGCGGGTTACGCTGCGGGAGCGGTGGCTGGCGGGTTAGTTGGTGTTGATCCGGACGTGGCTGGCGCGGTAGCGGGCATCGCTGCGGGCGCTGCGGCGCTCAGTGTGCTGGCACGGATGTCGCCCCGATTCGAGCGGGCTGACCGGCGGCCGAGGGTCCGCGCGGTGATAGAGCGCCGTCTGTAGATTTTGTGATGTGTTGTCCCGCTCATCGAATGGCGGAAGAGTTGCTGCTGATCGCGGGTACCCGGTACGTGTTTTCGACCCCCCGACAGGCCCAGTGCGCGAGCGTCTAGTGGGGAGTGCGTGCTATAATCGCGCGGTGCTCTGGCTGAGTGACCGGCAGGGCGTGGTGAGCGGATGGTTCCGCAGAGTAGGAGGAAACGCACGTGAGCGATAAGGATTTCTTCTTCGACGACGAGGAAACAGAAGAGGCGAAGCCCAGTGAGGCGCGGCAGCAGGCAAAGGCGCCCGCGAAGGGTTCTCGAGTAACCGTCACCGCCCCTGCCGCGGCCGCTGTCGCCGGGCAGCAGACGGTCACAATGACCGTTGCTGGCCTGATCGCGCTTATCGCGCTGTTGCTCGGCGTTGTCATCGGGATTCTCGTGCCTATGGGCACAGGCGGCTCGCCAGGCCCGGCACCCGTGTCTGTTCCGGCCCAGGGAACTCCCGCCGCTGGCGCGCTCACTCCCGAACAGCTTGAGGGAGGCATGCCTCCCGGGCATCCGGATATCGAAAGCATGACGGGCGGCGGCGATGCGACCCCGACGCCAGGTGGCGATGCGACCCCGACGCCAGGCGGCGAGGTCCCGGCTGAAGAGGGCACGCAGTAGCGATCGTGCGGTAACGTAGTCCCGGTCTGCGGATGGTAGGCCGGGACTACGCTCGTATCCTGACAGGAAGGTTGGCTGGACACGTGGCCATCAACAAGAAGCAGTCCGCCCTGTGGGTCAAGGCGACGATCATTATCGTGATTCTCGCATTCGTCGTTACGGCGATTCCGGTGATCTTCACGGGCGGTGGAAACGCGCAGCAATCCGCCGAGAGTGCGGCGGGAGACGTACTAGCGCGCGTCGCGAGCCAGTACGCGCCGACGATCTCATCGTTTAGCGCGGTCCTCGCGAGTGAGCCAACGAGTTATACCGCGCTCGTCGCCGTGGGTGACACCTACTTCGATTGGGCGCTCGCGGTACGATCCGAGATGGGTCAGACCAACGTGGGCGGTTACGATCTGCCCATGTGGCACTCGGCGATCGCCCACTATGAGCGGGCGCTTGCTGTCGATCCGGGTGAGCCCGGTGTGATGACTGACCTTGCGATCTCGTACTACTACGGTGAGCGGCTTGACGACGCGATCGCCATGGTCGAGCAGGTCATGGCCGAGTCCCCTGATTTTGCGCCCGCGTACTTCAACGCCGGCATTTTCTACCGGACAATCGGTGATTCGGCGGCCGCGCTCGCCGCTCTGCAGCGGCACGTGGAGATGGCGCCTGATGCGCAGACCGCGACCACGGCGCGAAACTGGATCGCAGACCTTCAGGCTGAGGGTTCGAGCGCCACGGAGACCGTGACGCCATAGTTCGCGTCTACACCAAGCCGCAGCAGGAAGCACACGGCAATCGTAAGGGGCGGGGTCTGTGATGACGCCGCCCCTTACGTGGCTTTACGCACTCGTGTGCTCGCCCCCGATCGACGCGATTGCTTCTTCCATCGTCGATGCGGTCGAGAAGATGCCGTTCAATCGCGTGAGCGACAAGATGTTGTCCACCGTCTCGTTGGTCACGAGCACGAGTCTGCCGCCAGACGCCCCGTATTCTTTGGAGAGACTGAGCAGTAATCCGAGCCCGGAACTGTCGAGGTATTCGAGATCCGCGAGGTCGACCACGGTGGCCGGCGGTGATGATTTCAGTACTCTGTCGATGTACATCCGGAATGCGGCACACTCACCGTAGTCAAGGTCGCCGGTCAACCGGAGCACCCAGTGACTCGGATTCTGGTCGAGGTCGATCTGCAGAGACATCACGGTCCTTTCGTCGGACAGCCACATTCCAATGGTACCCCCGATCACGGTGAGCGTATCCGGCCTGACCCGGCCGGCCCCTCGACCGGCGGCCGCGTTTCGGTCCGCGCCCCGGGTAGTGGTCGTAGAACACGGCGAACGCTATAATCGACCGACGTGACCAAGACCTCATCGAGGGAGTGTGCGCACAGCATGGAACTCGACATCCGTATCGAGCGTCATGACGCAGGATGCACTATCACGCTCGGCGGTGAAGTCGATGTCTACACCGCTCCCAGGCTCAAAGACGTGCTCGTGGAGCAACTCGAGTCTGGGTGCACCGACATTATCGTAGACTTCGACGGCGTGGGTTTCATCGACAGCTCGGGTCTTGGGGTGCTAGTGGGGGCATTGCGCAGGGCCAAGGAAAATGGCGGCTCGGTGCGTCTCGTGTGTAGCCGGGACAACATCCTCAAGATCTTCCGTATCACCGGACTCGACAAGGTCTTCCCGATCTTCGCCGAGCCCGGAGAGGCGCGCCAGTTCTGAGTGGTGTACCCTCAACAGTCGTGTGATTCGTACTGACCCGACCTGCTGGAGCGATCGCCTGTGTTCGGAATCAGCGGCACTGAATTGTTTGTCATCGTGGTGTTTGTCCTCCTGATCTTCGGGCCGGACAAACTGCCTGGCTTTGGCCGTACGGTCGGCCAGATCATGCGTGAGTTCAAGCGCGCGCAAAGCGACATGGAAGCGATCATCAAGGCCGAGATGCTCACCGCCGAGAAGAAGCAGGACCCCGCGTGGAGCCCTGAGGGTGACGAGGAGGGTGACGACGAGGAGGGCCTGAAGGAGGACCCCGCGAGCGCCGAGGAGGCGGGCGGGTGGGTGCCTGGGTCTGACGAGCGCGCGGCCCCCGACGCCCCCGACGCCCCCGCCGAGGAAGAGGAATCCTCACCGGACGGAGATCGGAAGGAGGACGAGGAGGCGCGCTGACGGCGCACCCCTCACAGACGATGCCGATCGACCCGAAGCGTCTGCCCCTGATGGAACACTTGCGCGAGCTGCGCCGCCGGCTCACGATAATCGCTATCGTGGTGTTCGCCGGTTCGGTAGGGATGTATTTTCCGGCACCGTTCTTCTACAACCTCACGATGGCGCCGATCATCCACATCTTCGGCGACCAGCAGCTCATCTTGCTCAACCCGTTTGAGACGTTCACCTTGCGTTTCAAGGTCGCCCTCTACGCGACTCTCGTTATAGGCAGTCCAATCATCATCTGGCAGGTCATGGCGTTTTTCCTGCCAGCTCTCAAGCCCAATGAGCGCCGGTGGCTCCTCCCAACCTTCTTCGCGATGGTCACGCTTTTCGCTACTGGTGTGTACTTCGCCCACCAGGTGATTTTGGGCACTGCGTTTGAGTGGATCGTCGGGCAGGCGTGGGAGGGCGTCACGCAGATGCCGGAGGCGAGCACGTACTTCCAGGGGGCGATACTGCTTCTGCTCGGGTTCGGACTCGCGTTTCAGCTGCCGGTCGTGGTCTTCTACCTCATGCTGTTCAACATCGTGCCCTATCACAAGCTGCGTGCGAACTGGCGCGTCGTCTACACGCTCCTCATTGTCGTTTCGGCGGGTGCGACGCCAGATTGGTCGCCGGTCACGATGCTCGCGCTGTTTGGCGCACTTGTGGGTCTCTATGAGCTCAGCATGGCGCTCGCGCGGGTCACGCTCGCCAAACGGATAGCGAAGCGCAAAGCCGAGGGCTGGTAGGCCTCGTGCACGAGATGGGCATCGTGAGCGGTATCCTCGAAGCGTCGACCGCCGCCGCCCGGCGCGAGGGGGCGTTGAGCATCCGGGAGATCCACGTGCGGGTGGGGGACCTGACCGAGATTGTCGATGAGGCGATGCGGTTCGCGTTCGAGGCGCTCACACCTGGCACGCTCGCCGAAGGCGCCCAGCTCGTCATCGAGCGGGTTGCGGCTGTTTCAAGGTGCGCCGAGTGTTCAGCGGAGTTCTCGCACGGTCGCTTCGACATCGTGTGTCCGCAGTGCGAAGGGTTCATCTGCGAGATGCTCCACGGACGCGAGCTCGAAGTTTCTCACATCGAAGTGGCTTTGCCCGGCGAGGAGGACAAGCCGTGAAGATCGACGTGAACGCTCCGGTCCTCGACAAGAACGTGCGTCTCGCCGCCGAGAATCGCGAGAGGTTCGACGCCGCGGGAGTGTTCGTGCTCGACTTGCTCGCCTCGCCAGGTGCGGGCAAGACGTCGACCATCCTTGCGACGATCGCGGCGTTGCGCGACCGGTATCGGATCGCGGTGATCGAGGGCGACATCGCAAGTTCTGTCGACGCCGACAAGATCAAGGCCCACGGCGTGCCTGCGGTACAGATCAACACAGGGGGAGCGTGTCACCTCGAAAGCGACATGATTCGCAGGGCGATAGACACACTAGATCTCGCCGCAATCGACCTGCTCATCATCGAAAACGTTGGCAATCTCGTGTGCCCGACCGAGTTCGACCTTGGCGAAGATGCCAAAGTCATGATCCTCTCGGTGCCGGAGGGGCACGATAAGCCCTACAAGTATCCCAACATCTTCGCTCGCGCGGAGGCCGTCATCTTGAATAAGTACGACACGCTCCATGTGTTCGATTTCGACGAGTCCGAGTTCCGCGAGGTTGTGAGCCGCATCAATGCGTCGGCTCCGGTCTTCCCGATCTCGGCGACCAAAGGCGAGGGCGTCGATGAGTGGGCGCGCTGGCTTACGGAGCGCATCGAGAGCGCACGGGCGATGCGAGTCGCGTCCGGCTCGGCGGGCGCTGAAGCGAGGTCAGCCAGTGGAGCGTGACGCCGCACTCGCTCTTGTACGCGAGCGTGTACCCAACGCGAACCTCGTCAACCACTGTGTCGCCGCCGAGATCATCATGGAGGCGATCGCCCGTCACTTCGGCTTGTCCGATGAGGACGTCGCGAAGTGGGGGCTCGCGGGGCTCTTGCACGACCTCGACTACGCCGACACGGCCGAGGACCCCGCCCGTCATGCGCGCATCGCCGCAGACGAGCTTTCCGGAGTAGTGGACGCCGAGGTCGTCCACGCCATCTTGGCGCACGCGGGTCACGTGCCGTGCGAGACCAGGATGGATCGCGCCCTCTACGCCGCCGACCCGCTCACCGGCTTCATAGTTGCCGCCGCGCTTGTGCGGCCTGACAAGTCGCTTGCTGGCGTTGAGCTGCGCTCTCTTAAGAAGCGCTGGAACGAGCGGGCGTTCGCACGCGGCGCGTGCCGCGATCAGATGGATACGTGCGAGTCTCTCGGCATTGAGCGCGACGAGTTTCTCGGCATTGCGTTGCACGCGATGCGGGAGCGGGCGCATGAGATCGGCTTGTAGCAGGTAAAGGACGGGTTGACGTGGAGTATATACTCGCATGGACTCGCCCGAAGCCGTCGACAGGATGTCAATGAGACTCATCGTCTCCGAGAAGAATATCGCCGCGCGCCGCATAGCCGAGATCCTCGCTGTGGGAAAGCCGACCGCGGAGAAGGTCTACTCGACGCCGGTCTACCGCTTCCGCCGTGACGGCGAAGAGTGGGTCAGCATCGGGCTCAAAGGTCACATCATGAAAGTCGATTTCCCGCCGGAGCGTGACGGGGTCGACCTCAAGAAGTGGAGACTCGACTCACTGCCCGCCCTCGTCAACGCGCCCGTTCTCAAGGAGGGCGCCGAGAAGGGCATCATTCAGTCGCTCAAGAATCTCGCGAAGAAGGCCGACGCGGTTGTCATAGCGACCGACTACGACCGCGAAGGTGAGCTTATCGGCGCTGATGCGCGCGACGTGATCCTCTCGGTTGCGCCCGTCGTGCCGGTGTCGCGCGTGCGCTTCTCGGCGATAACCAAAGACGAGATCGAGCGGGCGTTCGCCGAGCAAGGCGAGCTTTCCGATGATCTCGCCGACGCGGGAGCGACACGCCAAGACATCGACCTCGTGTGGGGTGCGGTGCTCACGCGCTACCTCACCCTCGCGTCGTCGGCGGCGGCGAAGCGCGCGTGGGGCGATGTGCTCTCGGCGGGCCGCGTGCAGACTCCTACCCTGAAGCTCATCGTCGACCGGGAACGTGAGCGTGACGCGTTCGTGCCTGAGGACTACTGGACGGTGAGGGCGCGCTTTGAGTCTGAGGGCACGGAGTTCGCCGCCACGCACTCAACCGAGCGGTTCCCGGCGGAAGACGCGGCTGCGCGTGTGATGGAGGCGGTCGAGGGCGCGAAGACCGGCACGGTGGCCACAGCCACCAAGACGCGTCGCACCGTCAAGCCGCCCACGCCCTTCAACACGACCGCGCTACAGGCCGCCGCAGCAGCCGAGGGGCTCGCTCCCTCTCGCACGATGCGCATCGCCGAGTCGCTCTACATGAGCGGTCTCATCTCATACCCGCGCGTTGATAACACCGTCTACCCGCCCAGTCTCGACCTGCCCTCGCTCCTCAAGACGCTCGACGGCGTGGCGGCGTATCACGAGCACGTCCAGGCGCTCCTCAAGCGAGGCCCGCTCACTCCCACGCGCGGTCCTAAGGAAACCACCGATCACCCGCCGATCCACCCGACCGGCGCGGCTGACCCCGAGAAGCTCAAGCCAGAGGAGTTCAAGCTCTACAATCTTGTCGCTCGGCGTTTCATGGCCACACTGTCGGAGAGCGCGATCCTTGAGAGCACCAAGGTCGAGATCGATGTCGCACAAGAGAGGTTCGTGGCTCGCGGCGACGTCGTGGTAAAGGCGGGCTTCCGGACGGTCTACCCGTACGGCCTCAAGAAGGAAGAGCATCTGCCGCCGCTTGCGGAGGGTGACACCCCCGCGTTTCTTGGCGCGGAGATGGAGGCCAAGCAGACGCAGCCGCGCGCCCGCTACTCGCAAGGCAAGATGATCCAGGAGATGGAGAAGCTCGGGCTCGGCACGAAGGCGACGCGGCACGATATCATCCAGACGCTTTACGATCGCAAGTATGTGACCGGGGACCCCATCGTTCCCACGTGCAAAGGCATCACGGTAGTGAGCGCGCTTGAAGCGCACGCGGAGCGGATCACCTCGCCCGGGATGACCGCTGAGCTCGACGCCGAGATGGACCAGATCGCGCGCGCCGCGGCACGCCGCACGGACGTCGTGACCCACTCGCGCGAGATTCTCGCCGAGGTGATGGAGGTACTGCTGGGCCGGGTGCCCGAGGTGGGCGAGAAGCTGAAGGACGCCGCCGATGAGGACGCGAAGGTGGGCGCGTGCGTTAAGTCGGGTGATGATCTGCTGATCAAGTACTCACCTAAGAGTCGCGGTTACTTTGTCGGGTGCGCCGGCTATCCGGAGTGCGACGTCACCTACCCGCTGCCTAAGAACGCGCGCTACGCCGCGCTCGACGAGCCGTGTCCCACGTGCGGCTTCACGCAGGTGCGCGTGGTGCAATTCCGTAAGCAGCCCTGGAATCTGTGTCTTGCGCCGGAGTGCCCCTCCAAGAAGGGTCCCGAGATCGTGGTGGGGAAGTGCCCGCTCGACGGCGCGGATCTGCGGGTGCGCTACTCGGCCACGGGAAGCCGTTTCATCCGGTGCGTGAACTACGACGCGAAGGAGCATCCAGTCTCCTACCCGCTCCCGCGAACAGGCGACATTGAGCCTACCGGAGAGACGTGCGAGCCGTGCGGCGCGCCCAAGGTGATAGTCAACACCCGCAAGGGTCCGTGGAAGATATGCGTCGATCCCGAGTGCCCTGCCCGCGCTGAGGCGCGCGGTGGCGCGACCGCAGCGGGAGCGCGTGGCGCACGCCGTGGCGACAAGAAACCAGCGAAAAAGACCGCCAAGGGACGCGCGCCAAAGCGAGGCGCGTCGAAGTAGCGTCGCGAACGGGTATCGACCTCTCAGAAGCGTGTCGCCGCTGTAGAGGGAGCGCACCATGCGCGTCGCCGTCATCCATCACCGTTGCCGTGACGACGTCGCGCTGGACTCGGTAGCGCTCGCCGAGTCGATAGGCAGTGCGTGCGCACATGGCGCCGCTGTGGTCGTGTGCCCTCGGATTCCCGTACTCGCGGGGATGCCGCCGCACGAGCGCAAACACTTGCTTCAGACGGTTCAGGAGTGCGCCGGGGGAACCGCGCTGCTAATGCCGTTCACACACGCGGACAACTCTGAGCACCGCATTGCCGTGACGCCGCTTGGGCTTACCTCGCTTGCGGCCGGGGATGTGTGCCTCAACCCGGACACCGCAAGAATGGCCCGGGAGGCGGGCGTGCACGCCGTCGTATGGCGCCCTGGCGCCGAGTCCGAGCTGCAGGCCGAGGCGATCATCGAGTACGTGCTCCGGTGCGCTCCCGCGCTTGCGGGTCTTGTCGTGCTCGCGGAGTGCACGGGGAGCTCCGCGCACCTCGGCCAGAGCGGTACGAGTGCGATCGTGTTGTTTGGCGAACTTGTCGCGGAGTCCGCGGGAGCGGAAGACGAGATCTTGTACGCCGAGGTCGAGGGCGCGTGGGAGGCTTCTGAACAGGATCTGGCGCTTCCGGAGCTGCCGCCGCTGTTGGCGCAGCGGCTCGCCGTTCACGAAGGGCGGCGGGCGAGCGTGGAGTATCCCTGGGACCTGTCGTAGAATCCGTGCAACACAGTTAGTTGACCGTGTCATGATGCGTGGAGACGCCGCCGTTTGCGCGCGCGAAAGGGGAAAGCCGTTCATGTCTCGTCCCAAGGTGACCGTCGTCGGAGCCGGTCAGGTGGGGGCCACCACCACCTTCATGCTCCTGAAGAAGGGGTTGTGCGATGTCGTGCTCATTGACGTCGCCGAAGGTCTTCCGCAAGGCAAGGCGCTCGACATGATGCACTCGCGCTCAGTCGAGCGTTTCGCTCCGGTGGTGACCGGGACCAATGACTACGCGGACACCGTTGGCTCTCAGGTCGTCGTGGTGACCGCTGGGCTGCCGCGCACGCCAGGGATGACGCGGGAGGACTTGCTCGCCGCGAACGCCGCGATCGTGCGCTCCGTGATGGAGAGGGCTGTCGACGCGTCTCCAGACGCTGTGTACGTGCTCGTCACCAATCCGCTCGATGTCATGGTCGATCTCGCGTGGCGCGTGTCCGGTCTGCCTACGGAGCGTGTCCTCGGGATGGGTGGCGTCCTCGATTCGGCGCGTTTCGCGTACGCTATCGCCGAGGAGACCGGCGCGGATGTTGGCGGCATTGAGGCGCTCGTTGTGGGCGCTCACGGTGAGGCGATGGTACCGCTCCCGCGACTTACCACCGTAAACGGCACGCCGATCACCGAGATCTTGCCTGCCGAGAAGGTCGACGCGCTCGTCGCGCGTACCATTGGCGGAGGCGCTGAGGTTGTCGCGCTGCTCAAGACGGGGAGCGCGTTTTACGCGCCGGCGGCGTCGATCGCCGCGATGCTCGAGGCGATCCTCGGTGACACCGGTGCGGTGCTGCCGTCGTGCGTGCGGCTCGAGGGGCACTACGGAATCGACGGGGTTTACCTGTCGGTCCCGGCCGCACTTGGCGCGCGAGGTGTTCTTGGCATCCCCGAGCTCGACCTCACCGAAGCGGAGACCGTCTCGCTTCGCGCATCCGCGGCGACGGTGGCCGAGGCGATCGTCGGCTGGGAGAGCCACCGGACACCGTGATACACGCCGAGGACATCGCTTCAACGGTTCGCAACGCGATCCCGCGCATCGCGACTGAGTTGCGCACCGACGTTTTGGCCGCCATCCGCGAGGCCCTCGCGCGCGAGCGCTCGCCCCGCGGGCGAGCGGCTCTCGAGCAGCTCGCGGCCAACGCCGGGATCGCCGCACACGATGGGGTCCCGCTGTGCCAGGACACCGGGTACGTCTGGGTGTGGCTCGAGGTGGGCGCCGAGGAGTGTGTGTGCGGCGATCTGACCGCGGCGATAGACGCCGCGGTCGCCGAGGCGTATGCCTCGGCCCGGCTGCGCGCGAGCCTCGCGCGTGATGCGCTGCTAGACCGTGCCAATACCGGGGACAACACGCCGGCGTTTGTTGACATCACGGTGCGTCCGGGTTGTGGCGCGACCGTGCACGTCATGCTCAAAGGCGGCGGGTCCGACAACGCCTCGGCGCTTGCCATGCTTTCGCCCGCAGAAGGCGAGGAGGGCGTCGTCGCGTTTGTGCTCGAGTCTGTCGCGGCGAAGGTCGCCTCGGCGTGTCCACCGGTGGTAGTGGGCGTCGGTGTAGGGTCGACCTTTGACAAGGTGGGGACGCTCGCCAAGCGCGCGTTGCTGCGCGAGGTGGGGACGTGTAGCGCCGACGAACGCATCGCCGCGCTTGAGGCGCGGTTGCTTGCGGGCATCAACGCATCGGGGGTTGGTCCAGGGGGTCTCGGCGGGGACACGACCGCTCTCGCGGTCCACGTGGTAACCGCGCCGTGTCACATCGCAGCGTTGCCAGTCGCGGTGAACGTAGGTTGCTCGGCGGTGCGCTCGGTGACCGTCGAGGTATTGCCAAGATGACCCAGTGCCCTGAGACCGCCGGGCACTCGTCCGGCTTGCTCAACCCTTCCGCGGGAGCGTATCGCCGCCTCGCTACGACCCCGGCGTTCGCCCGGCTGTGGACGGCGCAGGCCGTGAGCGGCGTGGGCGACTGGCTCGTTATCGGTCTGCTCATGCCGCTCGTCACCTCGCTTTCCGGCGGCTCTCCGCTCGCGGTGGCAGGAATCCTCATCGCCAAGCTCATCCCATCCCTCCTGTTGAGCTCGGTTACCGGCGCACTGGTTGACCGCTTTGACCGGCGCCGCCTGATGATCGCGTGTGACCTCGCGCGTGCGGCTCTGACGCTCGGATTGCTGTTCACGCAAAACCTCGCGTTCATCTACCTCGTCGTGTTCCTCATGGAGGTCGCCTCACTGTTTTTCTATCCGGCGCGCAACGCGCTCATCCCGCGTCTCGTCGCTAAGGAGGACGTCGCGGCGGCCAACGGGCTTGCCTACACGACTCAGCAGGCTTCGATGCTCGTGGGACTTACGGCGTCGGGCGCGATACTCGCTGGTTTCGAGGCGATCGTGCGCGTGCTTCTCGAGACGGGGCTTCCGTTCGTCGAGACGGTGTTGCGGCCGTTTGGACCAGCTCTGCTCGGCCCGCTTGCCGGCGTGTTCGTGAACAGTCTGACGTTTCTGGTCTCGGCGGCGCTTATCACCCGCATTCGCTGTGGCGGCTCAGACCAGCTAACCCGAGCCCGTCTGAACGTGCGGATGCTCGGTGCCGACGTCCGCGACTCGCTGCGTTTCCTGCGTGAGCACTCAGAGTTGCGCGGACTCCTCGTGACGATCGCGCTTGCCATCCTCGGGGGCGGGGCGATAGTACCGCTCGGCCTCGTGAGGGTGCAGCGCATGCTGGTCGAACCCGTCCCGCTTGCGGGTGAGTTCGAGTGGCTCGATGCGCTCATTGCAGTGCCGCAGACGTTCTTGCTTGTGTTTCTCGCGCTTGGCATGGTCGTCGGCGCGCTTATGGCGCCCCGGTTCACCGGCCGGGTTCGCCTCCAGTTGCTGTTCAGCGGCGGAGTGGCGCTGTTTGGAGGAGCGATGCTGGCTTTCGGGCTTGTCGACGCATACGTTGTCTTGGTGCTCGCCGCCCTCGTTGCGGGTGCGTGCATTGCGACTGTGACGGTCGCGGGCAACACGTACGTGGTGAACACGGTCGCGGACGCCATCCGTGGACGCGTGTTCACAGCGCTTGAGGCGGTCGTGCGCGTCTCGTTGCTGCTGTCGATGATAGTGGTCGCTCCGCTCGGCGATCTAGCCGTCAGGGGTGTCGAGAGGGTCGCTCTTGAGACTCGGACCACGCTGTGGTTCTCCGGCGAACAAGCGGTGCTCGTGGCCGCGTCGTTCGTCGTGCTGGGCGCGGCGGTGTATGCTTTCAAGACGCTCGATTGGCGCGGCCCGGAGGAGGATGTGCGTGGTGGGTGAGGTTCACATCACGCTACCACTGTCACCTGGGGATTCACGTCGGCTTCGCGCGGGCGACGCGGTGCGGCTCTCGGGACCTGTCTATACCGCTCGCGACGCGACGCACGAGCGTCTCGTCGCCGAGCTCCGGCGCGGCGTATCGCTGCCGTTCGGGCTTTCCGGTCAGGTGCTCTTCTACGCTGGTCCCGCGCCTGCGGCGGCGGGGCGCCCCGTTGGTGCCGTCGGGCCAACAACCGCTTCCCGCATGGATGCGTACACGCCTGAACTGCTCGCCGCGGGTGTCGCGGCGAGCATCGGAAAAGGGCCGCGCTCAGCGGCGGTGCGCGACGCGTGCGTAGAGCACGGGGCGGTCTATTTCATCGCCGTTGGGGGCGCTGCCGCGCTTCTGGCGACGCACGTCACAGCCGCGGAGACGATCGCGTATCCGGAGCTCGGGCCAGAAGCGCTTATGAGGTTGGAACTCGAAGGGTTCCCGGCGTTTGTAGGGATCGACGTATTCGGCTCGGACATTCATGCCGGTATCCCGGCCGCGGGCACCAAGGAGGACGACTGATGGTACGGGGCGTGTTCATCACCATCGAAGGGTGCGAGGGTACCGGCAAGTCCACGCAAGCGCGGATGCTAGCCGAGACGCTCACCAAAGCTGGTTTCAGCGTCAAGACGCTCCGTGAGCCGGGGGCCACTAAGGCCGGTGAGGCGATCCGCGAGATACTGCTTGACCCGCGGCAAAGTGGTCTCGACCGCCGGGCCGAGCTCTTGCTCTACGAAGCGAGCCGGGCCCAGCTCGTGCACGATGTCATCGCGCCGGCGCTCGCGTCTGGCTTGGTCGTCGTGTGTGACCGCTTCACCGACTCGACAACCGCATACCAGGGGTATGGCCGAGGAATCCCGCTGCTCGAAGTCGCCGCTCTCAACGAGTTTTCCACCGCCGGTATCACGCCGGACATCACCATCCTGCTCGATCTTGACTGCGTTGACGCGCTCAGTCGAGCTACCGGGGAAGGTCCCGACCGCCTGGAAGCGGAAGACGAGCAGTTCCATCGCCGTGTCTATGAAGGGTTCAGCGCCATTGCGCGTGCTGAGCCTGAGCGGGTGGTTGTCGTCGACGCGTCTGGGACGTGCGAAGAGGTTGCCGAGCGTGTGCTCGAGGCGGCGAGCCGGATCCCGGTTCTTGCGACCGTGCTCGACGAGGGCGTCCATGAGTGAGAGGTCTGTGTGGGACGATCTCGTGGGTCAGTCGCGCGTCGCGGGATATCTTTCTGCCGCGGTCGAGCGCGAGGCGGTTTCACACGCGTACCTGTTTGTTGGTCCGGCCGGCGCAGGTAAGAAGAGCACCGCACGCTCACTCGCGTGCGCTGTCATCTGTGCTGATCGCGGGTGCGGAAGATGTGAGGCGTGCCGGCGCGTCAAGCGTGGAGTGCACGCCGACGTGCGAGAGGTGGTCCCGCTGGGCGCCGCCACCTACGTCGTGGATCAGATCCGTGAGGTCATCTACGACGTCAACCTCGCCCCTATGGAGGGTGAACGCACGATCTACATCATCGAGGCCGCCGATTCGTTCAACGAGGCGGCGGCGAACGCGTTCCTAAAGACGCTGGAAGAACCTCCCGCGCACGTGATCATCGTGTTGCTCGCGACGTCGTACGAGGCGGTGTTGCCTACGATCGCGTCGCGCTGCCAGGTGGTGCGGTTCCGCAGGATTGCGCCGGATGAAGCCGTGGGGCTTCTCATCGAAAAGACGGGCGCTTCGCAACGGGAGGCCGTCGCCGCGCTCGCCGCGACCGGTGGCGTGCTCGTCCGCGCGCGCGAGTTCCTCAACTCGCCGCCCCGCCGACTCGCCCGGGACCACATGCTCGCCACACTCAAGGATCTGCCCGTGTTCGACGAGCATGATACGTTGCGAGCCGCGCGCGACCTGCTTGCGGCGGTCAAGGCGCCTCTCGACGAGATCAAGGCGCTTCACGCCGTCGAGGTGCGCGAGCGGACCGAGTTTGTCGGCGGCTCTGCAGGGAAGGATCTCGCGGAGCGTCACAAGCGGCAACTCACCGCACGAGAGCGTGAGGGTGTAACCGAAGTGCTCAACATCGCCGAGAGTTGGCTGAGAGATTGCTTGGTACTCTCCCAGGATGTCGGCGACCTTGTCGCCAACTGGGACGCAGTTGACGCGATGGAAGAGGTCGCTGCTGTCATGACGCCGGCCGCCGCGGTCCGCGCGCTTTCCGCGATCAAGGTGGCTCGGCGTAGAATCTCGTATAATGTGAGCCCCCAGCTGGCCGTCGAGGCCATGCTGTTCGACATTCGGGAGGTCCTTACGTGCCCACGGTAGTGGGAGTTAAACTCCGCTTCGCGTCCAAGGCGACGCTTTTTGACGCCACCGGCGCTAAGCCCGGCGTTGGAGACTCGGTCGTGGTCGAGACCGAGCGTGGTACTGAGCTTGGCCAGGTCGTAGAAGGCGTGCATGAGGCAGCAGACGGCCAGCTGCCAACACCGCTCCACTCTGTCGTGCGTGTTGCCACCGGTGACGATCTCGCGAGGGCCGCGGAGCTCGCCGAGAAGGAACGCGCCGCACTCAAGGTGTTTCGTGAGCTTATCGGTCAGCACAAGATCGATATGAAGCCCATCGAGGTTGAGCACCTGTTCGGCGGCGAGAAGGTCGTTTTCTACTTCACCGCCGAGGAGCGCGTAGACTTCCGCGCGCTCGTGCGCGAGCTCGCTTCCCGTATGCACGCGCGTGTCGACATGCGCCAAGTGGGCGTGCGCGATGAGGCGAGGATGGTGGGAGGTCTGGGCCACTGCGGCCAGCAGCTGTGTTGCGCGCGATTCGCTGGTGAGTTTCAGCCGGTCTCGGTCCGCATGGCCAAAGAACAGGACTTGCCGCTCAACCCCTTGAAAATTAGCGGACTGTGCGGCAGACTCATGTGCTGTCTGCGCTACGAGTTTGAAGCGTATAAGGAGTTCAAGTCACGCGCGCCTAAACGCGGGACTCCCGTGGAGACACCGCTCGGCGCGGGCAAGGTGGCCGAGCTGAACACGCCGCGCGAGACGGTGCGTGTACAGCTCGCCCAGGGCGGTTCGCTCACCGTGCCACTCGCGTCGATGCAGTGCGAGCGCGGGTGTCCGTGCAAGGTCGACCGGGAGGCGCTCGAGGCCCTCGATGACGTTCGTGTGAACGGCATGCTCGGCCGCATGGGTCAGCCCGCCGCACAACAGCGGGGAGTGGCCGAGGAACCAGGTCGCGTGCACGACCGCGAACGTGGCGGACACCGCGAGAACGCCGATGGCGGCCAGCGGCGAGAGCGCAGCGGAGAGAAGGCTCGCGAGGCGCAGGAGGGTCCGCGCAGGAGCAGGCGCAGGCGTGGCGGTAGCGGAGGGACGGCTGACAGCGCGCGTCCGGCCCCGGCTGCAGAAGAAGCGGCACCCGGCGTCAGCCGTGACGGTGGAAGCGAGAAGAAGGACGGCGATTTGAGATCCGCGGGGCGGCGCAGACGGCGCAGACGGCCGCCGGGAACGGACGGCTCGCCCGGGTCGTGACAACGAAGAGGCCGACGTAGCTCAGCTGGTAGAGCAGCGCACTCGTAATGCGCAGGTCAGGGGTTCGAGTCCCCTCGTCGGCTCCACACTCTTACACATCACTACGACTTGAACGAGCCGAGTGCCTGCCTGAGCTGGAGGCTCTCGTTTGAGATACGGCTGGCGGCTTCTTCGACCTGACGGGCCGCCGCCGCGCCATCGTGCGTGGCCTGCGAAACATCGCGCATCGCGGCCACGACCTGTTCGGAGGCGGTACGTTGTTGCGATGTCGCGCTCGCGATCTGCCGAGCCGCCGCCGCGGTGGAGGCCATCTGTCCCACGATGTCGTTAAAGGCGTCTTCCGAGCGACGCGTGTTCACCGCCGTGTCCTCGGCTTCGACGGATTGCGTCTCGGCTGAGCGCACGAGCTCGCCGCTGGCTTTCTGGATCGAGGCGACAAGGGTCTCTATGCGCGAGGTTGAGATCGATACAGACTCGGCGAGCTTGCGGATCTCAGTGGCGACGACAGCGAAGCCCTTGCCCGCATCACCGGCGCGCGCAGCTTCGATCGCCGCGTTGAGCGCGAGGATCTTGGTCTGCTCGGCAACTTGGTTGATTAAAGCGAGCACTTCGCCGATGTCGTTAGCGGCACCGGCGAGCCCGAGTGCGGACTCACGCGTGACGCCCGTTCCCTCAGCGAGCCGTTCGATGCTTTCGAGGTTTCGTTCGAGCAGCTCATGGCCGTTAGTCGCGGCGTTGAGCGCGTGTTCGGCCTGGCGCATCACTTCGCCAGCCGCGGATGCCACCGAGCGATACGACGCAGCCATCTCTTCCAGAGTCGCGGTCGTCTGGGTTACCGCTGACGCCTGACGCTCGGCGGCGCCGGCGTGCACCCGGCTCGCCGAGACGAGCTCGCCGGAGACATCGGTCATGCGCTCGGCGGTGCTCCGTACGCGTCCGACGATCCGGCGCAAACCTTCTGTCATTGTCTCGAACGCTCGCGCGAGGGCGATGAGTTCCCGGGTGATCACGGTGGGTACCGTGGTGGTCAGATCGCCGTTGGCAACCGCTGACGCCGCGGTGCCGAGGGTTCCTAGCTGGGCGGAGAGCACTCGGGCGATCAAGACGCTAGCGGCGAGCGCGCACGCGAAGCTGAGCGCGAGGGTCGCCGCAAGGCGAGTCACGAACAGGCGCTCTGCGGCGACGTACGGCTCGGCGGTCATCGAGTTCGTGAACGACCACAAGCCGATGGCGCCCGCCGCGATTACGGGCACAATCGCGACGACAAGGAACGATAGCGTGAGACGGACGAACAGAGAGGTGCTCTTCCACGACATAGTGACCTCCGTGCCGGTCGGGATCGCGATGCGTCGTTGTGTAAGTATCGGCCGCCAGGAGGACTGGCGTGAGCGCCGAAAGCGATACGGTGACTGGTATCACTTCCGGCGCGACGAGCGTACCCCGACATAGCGTCAAGGGAAAGTCTTGAGAAGGATTGTAACGTATGTTACATTGTCCGGACTTTGTGAGCCCTGATACGGCGTTTCGCATATGAGGGGCGTTGTCGTATCCTGACACCGGCTGTACGGGCGGCCGCGATCAAGAGGGGTAGGCAGGTTCCAGCACAATGATGCACGACTACGCCGTCATAGGCACGTTCGTTCTCGTGGGCGCCATCTTCGTGATGCTCGCGGTGAATGTTTCAAACGTGCTCAGTCACCAGAGGCCCTCACCCGAAAAGGGACGGATTTATGAGTGCGGGGTCGACCCGGTGGGCGCACCGTGGATACAGTTCCGTATCAGCTACTACGTCTATGCACTTCTGTTCGTTGTCTTCGACATAGAGACGGTTTTCCTCTACCCGTGGGCTGTCGTTTTCTCTCGCATGGACGTGTTCGTGCTCGTGGAGATGGCGGTGTTCATCGGCATCCTCTTGCTCGGCCTCGCGTACGCCTGGAAAGAGGGGGCGCTCGAGTGGCGTTAGACAGCATCACAGGCGAACACTCCTTCGCCTTCGTCCGCAGTGAGCAACTTTTCGACTGGGCCAGGCGCAACTCACTATGGTACCTGGCGTATGGCATCGCGTGCTGCGCGATCGAGGGCCTCATGAGCGCGAGCGGTCCCCGCTTCGACTTTGACCGCATGGGCGTGTTCTTCCGCGCGTCACCGCGTCAGGCCGACGTCATGATCGTCGCGGGCACCGTCAACCACAAGATGGCCGAGACGGTCCGCCGCCTCTATGAGCAGATGCCGGAACCCAAGTGGGTCGTCGCCATGGGCGCGTGTGCGTGTACCGGCGGCCCGTTCCGCGAGTACCCCAACGTCGTGCTCGGCGTGGACACGATAGTGCCGGTTGACGTGTACATTCCTGGGTGTCCGCCTCGGCCTGAATCGGTGCAGTACGGGTTCATCCAGTTGCAGGAGAAAATCAAGAGATCCGCCGAGGAACGAAATGCCGCCAGACGTGACCGTGGTTAAGTCGGCGCTTGCCGACATTGACGGAGCCGAGGTCGCCCATTCGGGCATCGGGGTAGTCGCGCGCGTCCCCGTCGCGTCGGTGACACGCGCTCTCGACGCGCTCAAGGAGAGCCCTCACGCTTTCACAATGCTCGTGGACTTCTTCGGAACGGACACGGGAGCTGGCGTTGAATTCACCTATCTGTTGCGCTCACTCTCCCGCGACGAGGAAGTGTACGTTCGCGCTACCGTGCCCTACGCTGGCGAGCTCGTCTCGGCGTGGAACATCTTCCCGGCCCTGCTGCTTCCCGAGCGGGAGACGGCCGAGCTCTTCGGCCTTTCGCTGGCCGGTCACCCCAACCCCAAGCGCCTGCTCACCGTAGAGGGAATCGAGCCGCTGCTCCTCAAGTCGGTCGCGATCCGGACGCTTGAGGAGGTGCGTGACCGGTGAGCGATCCCCGTTCGATCGTCGATGGCGCCGGCATGCTGGCCGAGGGCACGTTCGACCCGGGTGAGAAGCCCGCAGGTATCCGGCGGATTCCCGCGGGCGTGGGTCATCTGGCGACCGAGCACCTCGTGGTCAATGTGGGACCGCAGCATCCGTCGACTCACGGTGTGCTCCGCCTCATCGTCGAGCTCGACGGTGAGGAGATCGTGAACGCCGAAGTGGTGGTCGGCTATCTCCATCGCGGTATCGAAAAGCTCGGCGAGCACCGCCGCTACCACCAGCTGGGCACACTCATGGACCGCGGCGACTACATGTCGGGCATCCACGGCGAGCTCGCGGTCGCGCTCGCGGTCGAGCGGCTCATGGATGTCGAAGCGCCGCCCAAGGCGCAGTGGCTTCGCTCTCTGATGTCGGAGGTCAATCGAGTCGCGAGCCACATGGTCTGGTACGGAACGTTTGGGCTCGATTGCGGTGCTATGGGCCAGTTCCTCTACGCGATGCGCGAGCGCGAGGCGCTTGTCGATGTGCTCGAGGCCGTGACGGGTCAGCGGATGATGTTTAACTACGTCCGCCCAGGAGGCGTCGTGGCCGATCTTCCGACCGGCGCTGAAGCTGCGCTACGGGCGTTTTTGCGCACGATCGACGGCTATCTCGACGAGCACGACGCTTTGCTCGGCGGAAATGAGATCTTTCAGATGCGCGTGCGCGGCATAGGCGTGATCGAGCGGGATGTCGCGCTGGCGTTTGGGCTGACCGGCGGCAACCTGCGCGCGTCCACCGTACCGTTTGACGTGCGGCGCGACCGTCCCTACGCAGCCTACGAAGAGCTCGATTTCGAGATACCCATCGGTGTCAGTGGAGATTCGTGGGACCGCTACACCGTGCGCATGGAGGAAATGCGCCAGTCGGTTAGGATGATGCGTCAGTGTCTTGACGGTATGCCCGAGGGCGACGTCATGGCCAAGGTTCCTAAGGTGCTCCGTCCTCCGGCTGGCGAGGCGTACGTTGCCGTTGAATCCCCTCGCGGCGAGCTTGGCGTGCACCTCGTCTCAGATGGCAGCGACACCCCGCAGCGGTTTCGCTACCGCCCGCCATCGCTCTACACGCTCCAGGTGCTCGAAGAGATACTGCCGGGTTGCCTGTTCGCTGACGCGATCATGCTCATCGGGTCGCTCGACATCGTGCTTGGGGAGATCGACAGATGAGCACGGTACTCGCGGTCTTGCTTCCGGTGCTCGCGGCGGTTGCGCTCATGCTCGTGAACGGTGTCGTGCTCATCTACATGCTGCGAAAGGTTCTCGGCCACCTTCACCTTCGTTATGGTCCGCTCCACGTGGGTCCGCGCGGGATCGTTCAGACGACCGCGGATGTGTTGAAGTTGCTGTCCAAAGAGGACATAACGCCAACCGGCGTCGACCGCTGGATGTATGCGATCGCGCCGGCCGCGGTGTTCATTCCCTCGCTGCTGGCGTACGCAGCGATTCCGTTCTCTGAGAAGTTGCGTATTACTCAACTCGACACAGGGTTGCTCTTCACGTTCGCGGTGCTTTCCCTTGTCGCGCTTGGCATCATCATGGCCGGGTGGGGCTCGGCAAATAAGTGGTCGCTCATCGGCGCGATGCGCTCGGCCGCGCAGCAGATCGCCTATGAGGTTCCGTTACTGCTCTCAGTGATCCCCATCGTGATGATCGTCGGCTCTCTCGACATGGCCGAGATCGTCCGCGCCCAGGACGGCACGTGGTTTGGAGTGATTCCCAAGTGGTTCGTCTTCGCGCAGCTGCCCGCGTTTGTCATCTTCATGATCGCCGCGCTCGCCGAGCTCAACCAGACGCCGTTTGACCTGTCGGAGGCGGAATCCGAGCTTGTTGCCGGCTTTGCGACTGAGTACTCCTCGATGAAGTTTGGCTTGCTGTTCTTGGCGGAGTTTTCCAACCAGTTCATCGTCTCCGCGATCGCTGTGACGGTGTTTTTTGGCGGATGGACGCTGCCTTGGGTTCCGGACCACATACTCGAGCCGATCGCTCCGGTCATCTTCATGCTCAAAACCTATCTCGGGATATTTGTGTTCATGTGGATTCGTGGCACGTTCCCACGCGTACGCATCGATCAGCTCATGACGCTTGGCTGGAAGTGGCTCATCCCCATATCGCTGGTATGGATCCTAGTGACCGGCGTCATCTTGAAACTAGCCGCTCCGGGGGGTGCGAGCTGATGTGGGGCACAGGTCTCATCGGCGGTCTCATCATCACGATGCGAAACATGTTGCGCGGTCCGATCACTGTGAAGTACCCCTACGAGAAGCTTACGCTGCCAAAACGAGCTCGTTGGGCGGTGGTTCCAACCCTTGACGCGTCGGGAGCGCCTAAGTGCACCGCGTGCACGGCGTGCGTCCGCGCGTGTCCCGACCACATACTCGGCCTCGACGTCACCACGCGTGAGGACAAGACGAAACACATCGGCCGCTTCTCTTACGAGATCGGGGCGTGCATGATGTGCGGACTGTGTGTCGAGGCGTGTCCGTTCGACGCGATCGCGATGGGCCAAGACTACGAGCTCGCGGTGTGCTCGAAAGAGGCGCTCACCGTTGACCTGCTCGTGGGCGTGGATGCGGCAGCAGTGAAGCGCGTCAAGCCTGCCGAGAAGCCCGCGCCCGAGAAGCCCGCGCCGTCAGAAACGGAGGTTGCCGATGAGTGAGAGCGTCAACGGGATCGCGTTCGCTATCCTCGCGGGAGCCGCGATCCTCGGAGCCGTTGGGATGCTCACTACCCGCAACGTCATCCATGCGGCGTTCTGGCTGCTTGAGGTGATGATCGCGGTCGCCGGCCTGTTCTTACTGCTCCAGGCGGAGTACATGGCCGTTGTGCAGGTGCTCGTGTACGCCGGGGCCGTGTCGGTCCTCATGCTCTTTGTCATCATGCTCACGTTGCGCCGACGTGAAGACGCGGTCCGTCCTGTCGAGGTCTCCGTGGCCGGGGCGCTAATGGCGTTCGTGTTTGGCGGCGTGCTCTTCTTGGCGATCGCGCGCTACGGAGATCGCGTGGCACAGATGCCCGAGGTGGCGCCAGACACGGCTGCTCTCGGAGTACTTCTATTCACGCGCTGGGTGCTACCCTTTGAGGTTGCGTCGCTGGTGCTCCTCGTCGCGATCATCGCGGCGGTGTGGTGGTCGAGGGAGGAGGAGTGACGATGGAGGTCGGTCCCTCGGCGTTCATGGCTCTTGCCGCCGTGCTCTTCTCGCTTGGCCTCTACGGGGCCGTGGCGCGCAAGAGCGCTGTCATGGTGCTCATGTCGCTCGAACTTATGGCGGTCGCGGTGAGTCTCAACCTGATCGCGCTTTCGCGGTTTGTCACGCCCACAGAGATGACCGGCCAGTTTTTCACCATCTTCATCATGGTTGTCTCGGCCGCCGAGATCGGCCTTGGCCTCGCGCTCGTGCTCGCCATCTATCGTCAGACGCGCTCGATTGAGCTGTCGCGCATGGACACACTGAAGGGGTAGCAGGTGGCATACGTCGCGCTCATACCCCTACTCCCGGCACTCGCGTTCGCGGTGCTTACCCCGCTTTCGCGCGCGGCCCGCAACCGGGCGCGGTGGATCGGGCTGGCCGCCGTCGCAGGCTCGCTCGCGCTGTCACTCGCCGCGTTCGCCGCGGTGTGGCCCGGTGGCACGGAGGGCGAGGCGGCGTACCGCGCTTCGTGGCCGATCGCGTCGGTGGGCGGCGTAGAGCTGGGATTTGGCATCCTGCTCGACCCGATAGCCGCGATCATGCTTCTCGTCATTACCGTCGTCGGGACGTGCGTGCAGGTCTACTCACTCGGCTACATGCACCGCGACGAGCGCGTGGGCTGGTATTTCGCGGTATTGTCGCTCTTCACCGCCGCGATGCTCGCGCTCGTGCTTGCCGACAACTTCCTCATGCTCTACATGGCGTGGGAAGTCATGGGACTCTGCTCGTACCTCCTCATCGGTTTCTGGCACGAACAGGAGGCGCCGAGAAAGGCGTCACAGAAGGCGTTCATGACGACCCGGGTGGGCGACGTAGGGTTCGCCATCGCGCTCGCGCTCATGTACGCCACGGTAGGCTCGTTTGAGTATGACGCCGTCTTCGCCGGTGTCGGTGAGTGGGCGCCGGGAGTCGCCACGGCGGTAGCGCTGCTGTTGCTGTTTGGCGCGATGGGCAAGTCAGCGCAGGTGCCCCTCCACGTCTGGCTACCCGACGCGATGGCAGGTCCAACTCCGGCGTCCGCGCTGATCCACGCCGCGACGATGGTGGCGGCAGGTGTCTACCTCGTGGCCCGCGCGTTGCCGATCTTCGAGGCGAGCGGGGTAGCGCTCACCGTGACCATGCTCGTCGGCGTCACCACCGCGCTCGTGGGCGGCCTCATCGCGGCGGTCCAGCACGACATCAAGAAGGTTCTCGCGTACTCGACGATCTCGCAGCTCGGTTTGATGTTTGTCGCCATCGGCGCGGGCGGCGCGATCGCTGGGATGTTCCACCTTGTCACGCACGCATTTTTCAAGTCGCTCCTTTTCCTTGGCGCGGGAGTTATCATCCACGCCGCGCACACGCAAGACATTCGCGAGATGGGCGGGCTTGTCCGTAATATGAAATGGACCTCGGTGACGTTTGGGATTGGTGCTCTCGCGCTCGCGGGCGTCGCCCCTTTCTCCGGATTCTGGTCGAAAGACGAGATCCTCTACGCGCTGTACAAAGGCGGCCACTACACCGTCCTCGCCCTCGCGCTCGCTGCGGCGTTTGTGACCGCGTTTTATGTTGCACGCTTGTGGTTCCGGGTCTTCACCGGACCTGAACAGAACGATCACCTCAAAGAGGCCCACGCCGAGATGATCGCCCCGATGGTCCTGCTGGCGCTCATCACAGCCACCGTGGGCTTTACGGCACCGGGCTTCTCGGAGTTTCTTGGCCACAAAGGGCACTGGCCCGACCCGCTCATCGCTAGCGGTTCGACAGCCGTCGCACTCGGCGGACTTGCGCTCGGGTACTGGGCGTACGGCCGCAGGACGGTCGTGCTCAACACGCGTCCGTACAAGCAGCGGGCGGGATACGCCTACGACGCGCTCGCCAAAAAGCTCTACTTCGATCTTACGTACGAGCACTTCCTGATCAGACCGTACATGCGTCTTACCGGATACCTGTACCGGTTCGACACGACGGTCGTCGACGGCATCGTCAACGGGACGGCGGCGGCGTGGCGAGGGACTGCGGCGCTCTCGGCCCGGTTCGATACCGTCGTCATCGACGGCGCGGTCAACGGACTGGCCGCGCTCGCGCGAACTTTGGGAGCGGCTGCACGCACGATACAGGTGGGACGAGTCCAGACGTACCAGCGCTACATCCTCGGAGCAGTGGTGCTCCTCATGGTGTGGATCGTCGTGAAAGGGGCCTAAGGGATGCCACTCCTCACACTCATCGTGTTTGTGCCGCTTCTCGGGGCGGTGGTCACGGCGCTGCTGCCAAAAGACAAGCCGCACCTCCCGAGGGTCGTCGCTCTTGCGTTCGCGCTTGTCGACCTAGCGCTTGTGGGCGTGCTCATCGCCCGCTACGACACCGGTGGCGGCATGCAGTTCGTCGAGAGGCACTCGTGGGTACCCCAAGCCGACATACAGTACTTCCTGGGAGTCGACGGTATCTCACTGCCTATGCTTGCGCTTTCTGCGCTTCTCGTCGTTCTTTCGATCCTCGCGTCTTGGAAGGTCGATCACAGGCCCGCGTTTTATTTCGCGATGATCCTGTTGCTCGCGGTAGGGATGAACGGCGTGTTCGTGGCGTTCGACTTCGTACTCTTCTACGTTTTTTGGGAGCTCGTGTTGGTGCCGATGTACTTCCTCATTGGCATCTGGGGAGGGCCGAGGCGCGAGTACGCCGCGATCAAGTTCTTCCTCTACACGCTGTTTGGGTCGGTGTTCATGCTCGTTGCGATCCTAGCGCTCTACCTGCACCCGCAAGGCGGGACGTTTGACATGGTCGCTCTCACACAAGCGGGGCTTCCAGCCGACTTCCAGTGGTGGGTGTTCGCCGCGTTCTTCCTTGGCTTCGCGGTCAAGGTGCCGGTGTTTCCGTTCCACACGTGGCTGCCTGACGCGCACGTCGAGGCGCCTACCGCTGGTTCGGTCTTGCTCGCGGGCATCCTCCTGAAGATGGGCACGTACGGCTTCATTCGCATCTCGCTGCCCATACTGCCGGACGCGGCCGCGACGTGGGCGTGGTTCATCGCGCTTCTCGGCGTCATCTCGATCATCTACGGTGCCGCGGTGGCGTTTGCGCAGACCGACATGAAGAAGCTTGTGGCGTACTCGTCCGTGTCCCACATGGGTTTTGTCATGCTCGGTATCGCGGCCGGGACACACGAGGGACTCAACGGCGCGGTCGTAATCATGTTCGCGCACGGGGTGATAACGGGCATGCTCTTCTTGTTGGTGGGCATGCTCTACGAGCGCACCCACACACGCATGATCGCCGATGTCTCCGGGCTCTCCAAGCAGGTGCCGGTCGCGGCGGGCATGCTCGCATTTGCCTCCTTCGCCTCGCTCGGCCTGCCCGGCCTCGCTGGGTTCCCCGGCGAGTTCTTGAGTCTGGTTGGCGCGTGGCGCTCTGAGCTTATCGGGCCGGGATACGTTATCGCTGCTGCAATCGGTGTGCTGCTCGCCGCCGCCTACATGCTCTGGATGGTCCAGCGGGTGGTCCTCGGCGAGTCGAGCGGAGCGGTGGCAAAGATCCCCGATCTTAACCGGCTTGAGATCGGCATATTGACCCCGCTTGTCGTTCTCACGGTGGTCGTGGGTGTGTACTGGTCGAGCATTCTGCGTTACGTCGACCCCGCGGTGACCGCGATGCTCGCAGGGATGGGGGCGCGTTAGATGCTGCCTGGGTACTGGATACTCGCACCCGAGGTCCTCGTAGTCATTGGCGCGCTCGTCGTTCTCTTCGGTGATGTGCTGTTCAGGAGCGACCGGAAAGCCGCGTACGCTGGAGCCGCGTTCGCGGGGGTAGCGGCGGTGCTTGCCGGTGCAGGAGGCACGGCGGACCCGATGGTGTTCGGGCAGATCGAACCGGACGCGATGGCGCGCTTCGCACGCACCGGCATCGCCGCGCTCACTGCGGTCTGGGCGCTGTGGGTGGCGGGCCGGGGTATGCCTGGCGAGCGGTGCCGGGACGCGGTCGCGCTCGCGCTCTTCGCGGCTGGCGGCGGCATGCTGCTCACCATGGCCGAGGATCTCATCGTGATGTACATCGCTCTCGAGCTCTCGACGATGCCCGCGTACGTGCTCATGGGTTACCGCAGGCGTGACGTCGCCGGTCTCGAGGGCGCGCTCAAGTACTTCCTGCTCGCGATGCTCACGAGCATCATCATGGTCTACGGGATGTCGTTTCTCTACGGCATCTCGGGATCGACCGCGTTTAGCGAGCTCACGCTTGAGGGCTCCGGGATGCTCGGCGTGCTTGCGGTCATGCTCACACTGGTGGGCATGTTCGCCAAGATGTCAGCGGCGCCGTTCCACTACTGGGCGCCTGACGCTTATGCGGGTGCGTCCGCCGCTTCGGTCGCCTTTGTCTCGACCGTGCCCAAGATCGCTGGCATCGCGGTGATGGCGCGTCTTCTTGCCGAGATCGCGGGGGATGTGGCCGGACTTACGATCGTGCTTGCGGTCGTGGCGGTCGCGTCGATGGCGCTCGGCAACCTGGCCGCACTCCCGCAGCCGGATATCAGGCGTCTCATGGCGTACTCCGGCGTAGCGCACACAGGCTATCTATTCATGGCGCTCGCGCCGGACACGGCGGCCGGCTACGGTGCGGCCGTGTTCTACTCGGTCGCCTACGCGGTGCCCTCGATGGCGATCATGCTCATTGCCGCCGAGGAGGGCAGCGCTGTCGCCGACCTCGGGCAGCTCGGGACGCGGCGTCCGGTCGCGGCGTGGTCGATGGTGGTGTGGCTCGTGTCACTCATCGGCATCCCTCCTCTTGCGGGTTTTTTCGGCAAGCTTGGACTGTTCGCATCCGCGCTTTCAGCCGGACTCACATGGCTTGTGGTCATCGGAGTGTTGGCGAGTGTCGTCTCGGCCGGATACTATTTCCGCGTGGTGCGGGAGATGTTTTTCGGTGAGATGTCAGCCGACAAGGTCGCGCTTGAGCGTGCGCCGGCGTCGTCGCTTGCGCTCGCTTTCGCGCTCGTAGCTACCGTCGCGATGGGTGTCGCGGCGTCTCCACTGCTGGCGGCGCTCGGTGTTGGGATCGGGTAGGACGGCCGTACGCCGCTTCAGATGGCGGATGTTTTGGCCGATAATCGCTGTGGGCGATGAAGGATCCTGAGGGATCTTCCTCTCGCGCTGTGATGACAGACGGAGGCGGAAGTGACCCGCTCGACGATTCAAGGAGCGTTGTGCGGGTTCGTGTTCAGGCGCGCCGGTTTCTCGGCAAGCCGTGTCGTGCGCGCGACGATTCTTGCGATAGCGGTATTACTTGCGGTGTCGCCGCAGGTGGCCAACGGCTCCGCGATCCTCACCCCGCCCGGCCACAACGCGCACAGTGTGCCTCGCGGAGACGACACGAGCAACCTCGTCGTGAACCTCCCGTTTGCCATGAACTGGAACGGGACAAACCACACCCAGATCTACATCAACATGAACGGCAACTGCACGTTCGGGTCAGGGTTCACCACCTGGAACCCGAGTACCACCCTCGCAGCGACGAACAGAAATATCATGGCGCCGCTGTGGGCCGACGTAGACACGCGCAACACCGCGGCGGCGCAGGTGACGTACAGTTCCACGACAGCCGGGAGCGTGCCCCAGGTCAACGGCCGCAACGCCTTCTTCGTCAACTGGGTAGGGGTCGCCCGCTACAACAACCAGTCGACACCCACGAACTCGTTCCAACTTGTCCTCATCGATCGTTCCGATACTGGACCAGGCAACTTCGATTTCATGTTCAACTACAATCAAGTCGCCTGGGATATCGCCACATCGGAATCGACCGTGCGGGCGCGCGCTGGATGGGGATTTTCGGGCACCGGATTCGAGCTGCCTGGTTCGGGCGTGCCGTCAAGCGGCACCAGCGCTCTGCTCGACACGTCCGCGTCTTCGACCTCGCTCATTCAGAACTCGCTTAACTCAGGCGGGCAGCTCGGCCGATACGTGTTCGAGGTCAGGAACGGCACGCGTCCCAACATTCCGCCGCAGGTCACTGTGGCAGACCGCGTGCTAGAGGGTACCGTCCGCGGTGGCTTTGCCAGCTATGACGTGTCGGGTGACGTCACCGCGGTCGATCCTGATGGTTCGATTGCGAGTCTTACACACAACGCCCCCGGGCTCTTGCCGATAGGTGTGACCAACGTGACATGGAGCGCCGTCGACGACAGGGGCGCCGTCACCACCGCCGTCCAGCGGATCACGGTTCGAGATACGGCGCCCCCAGTCAATCCGGCCCTGACGAGTCCTACCCACAGCACGGGGGTGTGGACGAGCGTCAACGTTGCCACGGTCAACTCGGCTGGAGCGACCGACGTGTGCTCTGGCGTGCGGGGATTCTCCTACGTATGGAGCCAAGGCGCTCCGGAGACGCCGGACACGCTCCTCGATCCCGCGGTCGAGACGCCGGGAACGGTCGAGATTCCTGTCACAGTCAACTCGCAGACGTTCCCAGGCGCCACATGGCCGCTCGATTGGATACGCTCGAACACCACCTACGCACGGGTGACAAACCAGGCAGGCCGCACGCAGGGAAGCTTTGCGGCGGAAGTGTGGGCGGACAGCGGCCAGCGCCGAACGATCGACTTCTATAGGGATTACAACCTGACCGGGCTCACGCGTGCGACGCTCACGTTCTGGGATAGGCTCGTCGGATCTAACTCGTCGGATTACGTGCGAGCCGAGGTCTCCACAAACGGCGGTGCTTCGTACACGCAACTTAGCAACGCGACCACAAATGCGGCGTGGCAACGGCGTACTTTCGATCTGCCCGCAGGCGGTACCGTGAGGATTCGCTTCTCGGCTTCCGTCAACAGCGCGAGCGAGCATGCAAACTGGGATGATATCGTCGTTACTGGCGCGGTCACGGCGGCAACGAGCACGTTTTCAACGAGTGCTACCAGAAGCCTTGCGGATGGGACGTGGCACTTCGGGTTGCGTACCGTCGACCACGCGGGCAACTGGTCGGCTCCGGTTCACCTTGGGCCGTTACTGATCGATACCACTCATCCGCAGACAACGTCCAACGCCCCGGCGGGATGGAGTGCAGTGCCGGTGACGGTGGCATTGACCGTCACCGATGCCGGTCAAGTGGCGTACACGCGCTACTCGCTCGCGGGCGGTCCGTGGACCAATTACACAGGACCGGTGCTCGTGTCGGCAGAAGGCGTGAGCGAGCTCCGTTTCCACTCGGCGGACGCGGCAGGTCACGTAGAGCCGGTGCGAAGCGTGCTGGTCCGCGTAGACACTATCGCTCCGAGCGTGCCGGATCCGGTGACGGCGACAGTGATGACTACGAGCAGCGCGGAAGTCGCGTGGCCCGCAGCGTTTGATTCCGGCTCCGGCGTCTCTGGATACCGCGTCTACCGTGATGGAGCGCTCGTGTCGACCACGAGCGCTCTGCGATTCACGGATACAAGCCTGATTGCCGGCGGCACGTACACGTACCAGGTCGCGGCGGTGGATGCGGCCGACAACGAATCAGCGCTAAGCACGAGCGTTACCGTGACAGTCCCCATATCGGGATTCTGGCTCACCGTGAGCGAGAATGACGTCCAGCTGGGGCCGCTCGAGCCGGAGCAAGTGGTTTCGAGGGATTCGGCGACAACCGTCACCGTGGGTGGAGTTGGTGGTTTGTCCTACGACCTGAGTTGCCAGGCTACGGATTTCGTAGCGCTGCACCCGGGTTCTTCGACACCGGCTATGTCTGTCGGTGTCTTGTCATTTGCGATCCGCGGGTGGACGTCTCGCTCGCTCGCGCCATTCTCGAGTACGTCTGTGCTGATCGGTTCATCGACCGGCACGCCGCACGTGTGGAGTCATCCCTACATTTTCGATCTGCAGATGACAGTACCCTACGACTACGAGCCGGGAGAGTATCGCAGCACGCTCACATTCACTGCAGTCCTGCGGTAACGTGGTGCATGGAGATATCGTGTGACGCCGCACCCGGCTTGGCGCCCGGGGGTATACTGACGTGATGTTGAGAGACGCGCTGACCAGGTGAGGTGTGCCTGTGAACGACGAGCGGCCCGGCACTCCCCAGCCAGACACGACTTCGAAAACCGTGTACGGACCGCTGCCGGTCTGTGACTACACGGGTGATTTTGATGAGCCGTGTGATGAACCGGCGGCCGCGAAACGATGGTCGGGCGCTGCGGTGTTTGTCGCGGCGTCGCTTGGCGCCGTGGTCGGCGGTGTGCTCGTCGCGGCTGGTCTGGTGTGGACGCTGGGACTCGTGCCGGGGGTCCGCCCGATCGCGCCCGCGAGCGAACCGGTCACTCGGCCAAGCGATGTCACGATAGAGGTGGGCGCCAGTGTCGACGCCGCGGTCGCCGTCGCGTCGAAAGTCACGCCTTCGGTCGTCAATGTGGCCGTTCAGCAGACGGTGTTCGACCCGTTTAGCGGAGGGATACGCCAGCGCGAGGTCGGCAACGGATCAGGCGTGATCGTGCGTGAGGACGGCTACATCGTCACCAACTATCACGTGATTGCGAATGCGGAGCGCGTGATCGTGACTATCGGGGTGCAGGACGTCGACGCCACGGTTGTGGGAGTTGATCCGTCAACGGATCTGGCGGTCCTCAAGGTGCCCGGCACCGGTCACCCAGTGATCGAGTTTGGCTCTTCGGCCGAGCTGTCCGTAGGCCAGCTCGTCATCGCTGTGGGGAGCCCTTTTGGACTCGACAAGACGGTGACGGCAGGCATCGTGTCGGCGCTCCAGCGGACTCCGGACGGCGAGAGCGTGCCTGGCGCGGCGCGGTACACGAACCTCATCCAAACAGACGCCGCGATTAACCCGGGCAACTCGGGAGGCGCGCTTGTTGACGCGAGCGGTGCGCTCATCGGTATCAACACGCTCATCCAGTCGCCGGCAGGAGCGGTTGGCACTCCGCAATCCGCCGGCATAGGGTTTGCGATACCCGTCGAGTTCGTGCGCAACGTGGTCGATCAGATCATTGAGACGGGTACCGTCGTGCATCCCTACATGGGCATCACGACGCTCACCGTTGACCGGCAGCTCGCGACTCAGTTCGATCTGCCGGTCCAGGCGGGCGCACTCTTGCAGTTCGTCGATCCCGGTTCGCCGGCAGGCCAGGCCGGACTTCGCCGGGGGGACATCATCGTTGAGATCGACGGCCGCGAGATCACCCGCGGCGAGGAAGTGGTCGCGGTGATCCGC